>TARA_R100000935_G_scaffold54497_1_pt1 | contig 88293 bp, 72 predicted proteins | sample TARA_R100000935 | Tara Oceans TARA_R100000935 (sample SAMEA2621502) | marine metagenome | biome: marine biome (ENVO:00000447); feature: surface water layer (ENVO:00002042); material: "saline water (ENVO:00002010), including plankton (ENVO:xxxxxxxx)" | depth 5 m
GGGCGGTCACCCGCCTAGCTGGGAGAGATTTCGGGTGTCGCCGGAGCGCCCTTCGGCCAGGCGATGGCCGCGGGGCTTGATGCTCAGGGCCGATTCGATCAGCGCCTCGAGGGGTTCGGCGTCGTCCCGATCGAGCAGGTGACGCAGGTCTACGCCATCGTCACCAAAGAGGCAGAGCCTAAGCTTGCCGGATGCGGTGATCCTCAGGCGGTTGCAGCTGTCGCAGAACCCAGGAGAATAGGGCGCGATGAGCCCCAGGCGTCCCAAATGGTCGGGGTGGCTGTATTCGATCGCCGGTCCGTCGTCCGCGCCTCGGGGGCGGGGGGTCCAGCCGCGGGCGGTCAGCCAGGCTTGTAAGTCGCCGCCGGGCACATGTTGGTCCTCGAAGAAGGCGGCGTTGTCGCCGGTGCGCATCAATTCGATGAATCGCACGGCGACCGGGCGGCTCCGGACATAGTCCGCGAAGCGGTCAAAGCCCCCGCCGACGGCGTCGCGCTGCAGGACAGCATTGAGTTTCACGCTGGGCAGGGCGAGATCCAGGGCGCGGTCCACACCCGCCAGCACCGAATTCAGCCGGTTGTGTCCCGTAATGCGATGGAAGAGGTCGGGCTCGAGGCTGTCGACGCTGACATTGAGGTTTGTCAGGCCTGCGGCCGCCCATTCATCGATGTGCCGGGCGAGATTCCACCCATTGGTGGTCATGGCGACCTTGTTGACGCCCTGAAGGGCGGCAAGGCGGCCTATGATCTCCCCCAGGTCGCGACGCACGGTCGGCTCGCCGCCCGTCAGCCGGAACTTGGCGACCCCGCGTTGGCTGAAGACCCGGCCAAGACGCTCGATTTCGAGCGGCGTCATCAAGGCGGGGCCTGCCACCTTCTGATAGCCGTTTGGCAGGCAATAGACGCAACGGAAGTTGCACACCTCGGTGAGCGAAATGCGCAGGTATCGGAATCGACGGCCAAAGCCGTCGGCGAAGGTTTCCACGTGAGCCCCTTTCCAAGCACGGGAGACGAGGCCGTTTCCAACCTCACCCTTGCCGCCCTGAGCGGCTCGGCGGGGCGCCCTTGGCCAAGAGGCTTTAGGGCGACGCGCTCGGAGCATTGCGGCGGACGAAAAGCGCCGCCGACAGAGACAGCCTTAGCGCAGGCGAGCTGTCTTTCGATTGACTCCCATCAAGCCTGACGCGCGACCATCGGGCGCGGACGGGCCAGCATCGGGACGTGGGTGAAGGCGAACAGTCCGAAGGCCAGCGACCAGGCGATGACCGAGGCGATGAGCAGGGCCGGATTGAGCGATCCTGCCGCCGCGCTGACGCGCAAGAGCGCCGCCAAATTGATCAGCAGGTAAATCAACTGCACGCTGCGGTCAGCGGCGAGCGCGCGCCCGGTATGTCCCCGGCTGGCGCGCGTCATCACTGCAAGGGTCATCACGCCCACCGCGCCGACCGTGAGCGCGTGGACGCCGAGGGTTGGGGGCACGCCAGGCACGAACACGCCGAGACCAAGCAGACCGAGAGCCAGGGCAAGCCAGCCGTAGCCGACATGCAAAATCCAGACGAGCGGCTCCTTCAGGGTCCGCCATCCGCTCCAGCGGGCCAGACGCATCAGGTTGAGCGCGCCGGCCGCCGCCATTGCGCTTCCAGAGATCAAGCTCGCAGGCGAGACCAGCCAGGCCGCGAGCGCTCCCGCAGTCGCCAGCAGGACCAGGTGATCGAACCGCGACTCCGGGCGCGCTGAGGGCGCCTGACCCTGAGCCTTCAGCCAGTTGTTGGTGAAGCTCGGAACGATGCGTCCGCCGATCAGCGCGATGAGCAGCGCGATCGCCGCGATTCCCACCCGCCATGCGATATCGGTGTCCCAGAAGTCCGGGCGCAGATGAAACACGAGGTTGCCCAAGGCCAACAGGCTGATCAACAGGCAGACCGGGACGTTGCGCCAGTTGCGGCCCGCCAGAACCTCGCGCCAGATCACGACGGCGAAGACGATCAGGAACGCGCTATCGATGGTTCCACTGACCATCGGCGACAGACCTGGGGCGAGCATCACGAGCCGACCTGCCACCCACAGGCCAAACAGGCCGGCGAGGGGCGCGCCAATGACCGGCATGCGGCCGGTCCAGTTCGGAACCGCGGTGGTGAGGAAGCCGGCGACGATCGCCGCCAGGGCCCCGAACAGCATCTCATGGATGTGCCATTCCCGACTTAGCCAGCCGTCCCCAACCAGATAGCTCCAGACCCAGAGCGGGGCGGTGATCGCCGCCCAGATGGCGCCCCCCAGGAAGAAGGGCCTAAAGCCGTAGCTGAAGAGAATTGGGCCGGTATAGGCGCGGCGGCGCGATGCGGTGCTCATGGAGTGAGAATGCGCCGCATCTGCGCAAGACGCCTTGACCCCCATCAAGCGGGGAACGCCTCATCCGCACTTCGAATAGCCGCAGTCGACGCAGGTCTCGCAGCCCTCGCGCTTGACCAGTTCAAAACCTCCGCACCTGGGACAGGCGCAGGCTTGCCCAGCAGGCGATTGCGACGGCTCGATAGACGCGGCCTCGGCCACAGGGGCGACGGCGACATCGCCGAGGCCGTGCCGCAACGCCAGATGCTGTTCAATGACGGCGCCAATGGCGGCGAGCAGTGAAGGCACATAGCGGCCCTCCATCCACGCTCCGCCACGGGGATCGAACACCGCCTTCAGTTCTTCCACGACAAAGGCGATTTCGCCGCCCCGGCGGAACACGGCCGATATCATCCGTGTCAGACCCAGGGTCCAGGCGTAGTGCTCCATGTTCTTCGAGTTGATGAAAATCTCGAAGGGACGCCGGCCGGCTGAATCGACGACATCATTGATCGTCACATAGACCGCGTGAGCGCTCTCCGGCCAATTGAGCTTGTAGGTGGCTCCCTCCAGGGCGCGTGGGCGGGCGGGGAGGTCACTGGCGGCGACTGCGGGGGCGCTACTTACAGCCGCATCCGCAGGAGGCGTCACCGATAGCACCGAGCCTGTCACTGCGTTGGGCCGGTAGGTGGTCAGGCCTTTGCAGCCGAGCCGGTAGCCCTCCAGATAGACATCCCCAAAGGCGTCGAAGTCGATAGTTTCGGGGCAGTTGACCGTCTTGGAGATCGACGAGTCGATCTGCGCCTGCGCCGCGGCCTGCATCCGCAGATGGTCAGCAGGGGTCAGAGTCTGAGCTGTGACAAAGATGTCGGCCGGAGGTTCTGCATCGCCGTGCAGACGGTTCCAGAGCGCCAGAGCATAGTCCTCGACCGCCTCCTCGCGCGTGCCGCCGTCCGGCTGGCGCACCTTGCGCGTGTAGGCAAAGGCGAACACGGGCTCGATGCCGGAGGAGACGTTGCCGGCCAACAGCGATGTGGTGCCGGTGGGGGCGATCGAGGTCAGGCATCCATTGCGCAGGCCATGGCGGGCGATGCGCGCGCGCGTCTCCTCATCCAGGTCCCGAAGGTTCGGGCGATCCAGGATGGCGGGATCATAGAGTGGGAAGGCGCCCTTTTCGGCCGCCAGATCGGCTGAGGCGCGATAGGCTTCGCGCTTGATGTGGCTCAGCCATTCACGGGTCAGGGCGACGGCCTCGTCCGAACCGTACGCGGCCCCGCAAAACACGAGCGCATCAGCCAGACCAGTGACCCCGAGCCCGATTCGGCGCTTGGCCTTGGCTTCGGTCTCCTGGGCCTCGAGGGGGAAGCGCGAAATGTCGATGACATTGTCGAGCATCCGAACCGCCGTGTAGGTCAGCTCGCTCAGCTGAGACAGGTCCAACCGCGCTCCGGCGCTGAAGGGCGACTCGATGAGACGGGCGAGATTGATCGAGCCCAGCAGGCAGGCGCCATAGGGCGGGAGCATCTGCTCGCCGCAAGGGTTGCTGGCCAGGATGGTTTCGCAATAGCTCAGATTGTTCTGGGCGTTTACCCGATCGATGAAGATGACCCCTGGTTCGGCCGCGTCATACGTTGCTTGCATCAGACGCCGCCAGATGTCCTTGGCGGCGACGGTCCGGACGACCTCTCCCTGGTAGATCAACGGCCAATCGGCATCCGCGTCCAGGGCGGCCATGAAGGCGTCTGTCACCAGGACAGAGAGATTGAAGTTACGAAGCCGAAGTGGGTCCCTTTTGGCGTCGATAAAGGCCTCGATATCCGGATGGTCGATGCGCAGACATCCCATCATCGCCCCACGGCGCTGCCCGGCGGACATGATGGTGCGACACATTGAGTCCCAGACATCCATGAAGCTGAGCGGCCCCGAGGCGTCAGCGGCCACGCCTCGGACGGGGGATCCGGACGGGCGGATCGAGGAGAAGTCCATGCCGACGCCGCCGCCCTGCTGCATGGTGATCGCCGCCTCGCGCACCTGGCCGAAGATGGCTTCAAGGCTGTCGGGAATCTTGCCCATGACGAAGCAGTTAAAGAGCGTCACCGCGCGCCCTGAGCCCGCCCCGGCCAGGATTCGGCCTGCGGGAATGAACTTGTAGTCCTCCATGGCCCACCGGAACCGCTCGGCCGCCGCCGCGCGTATATCGGGCGCCTCGCCCTCGGCGAGGGCGACAGCGACACGCCGCCACGTGGCCTCAATGGAATCATCGGCCTCGGCGCCCGAGGCGGGTGCGAAACGATACTTGCTGGACCAGATTTCCTGAGCGAGTGGGTTGTCGAACGCCATCAGCCTGCCTCCTGGGTGGGCCTGTGAGGCTGTTCGATTCGCTGCGGCGTGCGACAGAGCCAATGCGGTGTCGCAGGGCGTCCAAATCCCGCGGTCGGTCGGGTGACGGACATCAAGCCTCTGAGCCGGCGGCTTCAATGCGCCCCTTGTCACCTGGCCGCATGATGATCTCTCACTCAGGAGATCGTAGCCATGCTTTCCGAGATGCAGATTGTTGAGCGGGAGTTCGCCCGCCGCCCGCCACGTTTGGATGACGACGTGCAGACTCCGGCTCTGCCGGCTCTTTCGTCCGCGCCCACGCCGAGCCGTCCCGTGCGGTGGCTCCATGCGATGGCGTGGGTGCTGGCCACCCCATCGGCCGCCGTCCTGCTGGGACGCAACTGAACCCTAAAGCGGCAGGACCCCGACCATGGCTCCACTCGCCAAACCGGGCGAGGCTGGGGCGCGACGCGCCAGCAGTGTCCACTCTCCCATGACCGCCTGGGCGCTGGAATCCTGATTGTCGCAGGGATGCACGCTATCCCCGTTCATGCGGGCTCTAACAAACACTTCCCGATCACCCGTCGGCGCGAAAGGTCGGCCCGCCGGCGCATCGCGCCAGGCCCAGGCCTCAGATGGCGAGCGGCCGCCAAGCGCGGCGAGCAGCGGGGCAAGGAAGAGGCGCGCCGTCACCATGGCGGCGGTGGGATTGCCTGGAAGACCGACCACCAGCCGGTTCTTTGACCGGCCGACCCAGACCGGCTTTCCTGGTTTCATGGCCACCTTGTCGACGATGAGTTCAAGCTGCTCGAAAGCGGCTCTGGCATAGTCCCTTTCGCCAACCGATGCCCCTCCGGTCATCACGATGAGATCGGCGTTCGCCTGTTCCTCGGACACCGCGCGGCGCAGTGTGACCAGATCATCTTGCGCACGACGGCGTCGCACGACGCCCGCACCCCACTGGCGGGCCAGGCTGGCCACTCCGAAGGACACGCTGTCAGGGACGCGCCCGGGACGATCCAGCGCCGTCCCGGGCGCCACGAGCTCATCTCCGGACGAGATGATGGATATCCGCGGACGACAGCTCACCAAGACATGCGGTCGGTCGGCCGCCGCCGCGAGCAGGAGGGCGCCAGGATCCATTGTGCGGCCCCGCCTCAACAGAACCTGATGAGCCCGAAAGTCAGACCCCGCCTGCCGGATATGAGAGCTGGAGAGCAGATGTGGATCCAGGCTCACGCCTTCAGCCGTCGCTCGCACCAGTTCCTGGGGCACGACCCGGTCGAAACCGGCAGGCAAGGGGGCCCCCGTAAAGATGCGTGCGCAGACGCCCGCCGGCAGTTCCCCGGGAGGCCCGTCGCCGGCGTAAACTTCGCGGCCTACTGGCCAACTCGTCCGTCCCGCCTTCAATTCGGAGTCGCGGATCGCATAGCCGTCCATGGCCGAAACTGCATGGGCCGGGCTGTCGCAGGCGGCCATGATGTCCTGCGCTAGCACGCGGCCATCGGCCTCTTCGAGACTCACCATCTCAGGGGGCAGCGGCTCGGCCAGATTGGCTAGTCGGAGGCAGGCCTCGTCAAAGCTGATCACGCGCAGACGCCGCGGTAGCGTGGGATCTGGCCGACCAGGGAGCAGGGGCGGAATCGGCTGTCGAACTCCTGGGCGAGCACCAGGTCCCAGGCGTCGCGGCAGGCGCCGGTGGAGCCCGGCACGCAGAAGATGAAGGTCTCGCCGATCTGTCCCGCAAGGGCTCGCGACTGCAGAGTTGAAACGCCGACCGTTCCATAGCTCGCCTGGTGAAACACGACGGAGAAGCCGTCCATCTCGCGGCGTAACAGCGGACGAACCGCCTCGGGCGTCACGTCCCGAGGCGAGAAACCCGTGCCGCCGGTGGTCAAGATGACATCCACCTCAGGGTCATCAGCCCAGCTGCGGACCTGACGGCCAATGGCCTCAACCTCATCGGGCACGATGGCGCGACCGGTCAGCTCGTGGCCGGCCTCCGACAGCCGGTCGGCAAGCAGGGCGCCGGACGTGTCGGTGCTCTCGTTGCGGGTGTCGGAGATGGTCAGGACCGCGATGCGAAGGGGATAGAAGGGCAAGCTCTCATCAAGGCCATGCTTCATAGGGTCAACCTCCAGAAAACGCGGAGAAAAAGGCGACTTCGGCGCCTGGATGAATGTAGCCGTCGTCGATGACGAGCACCTGACTGACGGCCGCCCGGACTCCAGACGCGGCGAGGGCGGCGGCGCCCTCAGGAAGCTGCGTGGCGATCAAAGCCTTCAGCTCATTGAGCGATATGCCGCCAGGCGGAACATGAACCCGGTGGCTACGCCCCAATCGGTCGCCGACGGCGCCAAAGAAAAGGATCGTAGTGTTGGCGCTTGTCGTCTCGGGCGCCTTCGACATGACATCTGGCATTGCGGATCCTTGGAGAGCGCCTTCCTACCAATCAGGCAATTGCTCGCGACGAGCGCGCTGCTTCAGACCGAGGCGACGAGCCCTGATGCTGGGGCGGCGTCAAATCGGCCTGCGTCACAAGTTAGCCTGCGACATCGGATTCTGGATCGCCCAATGTCATTTGACGTCTAGACGAATATCAATCGGACGTTTGAGCCGCGGCAATGTCACCTTAGCAAGCCCGTAGTACAGATGCGGAAATTCTAAGGAGGACTGTCATGCGTCTGAATGTTCGACTCGAGTTTCTTAACACTGCCGCTGCGGCGGTCTCGGCTACGCTTGCCCTGGTGTCCGTCGGACTGAGCGCGACCGCCGCCCGGGCTGAGTCGGTCGCCGACCTCGCCGTGATCGGCCGGGCCCCGACAACGATGACCATTCCCTATGTGGGCCGCACTCCTCAGGCCGTCCGCCTGGACGTTCGCGAAGCCGCCGGGATCGTGTGCGACGCGGCGCTGACCAACGGCGAGTTGGAGCCCCTGGACCGGCAGTGGTGCCGCGACAAGGCGACGGCGCGGACCCTGCGCACCTATGCAAAGCTGCGGGCCCAATACCTTGCTGATGCTGCTCCGCTGCAAGTCCGCGTCCTGGCCTCGCGCTGATCCAGGCTTCATTGCCCCGATAGGTGAGCAGAACGGAGAACAGATGACGCTTCCGGTGGGCGCACGCGCGCACAGGCGCGCTGATGGTCGAGTCGAGGGGGTCCTGACTCGGGATTTCCCTCATTCGGCCGACAAGGTTTGGGCGCATCTCACTGCCCCTGAGCTTCTTCCACTTTGGCTTGCGGAGGGGCGGGTTGAGTCAAGGCTCGACGGTTTTGCACGCCTGGACTTTGGCCAAAGCGGATCGGCCATCGACAGTCGGGTGACGCAAGCCATCCCATTGCAGGCTCTGGACTATTCCTGGAGCGGACCCGGCGAGCCAGAACGGCCCTTGCGCTGGCGTCTTCGGGCTGTCGGCCCTGCGGAGACACGGCTCCTTCTGTCGGTGACAACCCCTGAGGCCGACGACCCGGCCCGCGCCCTGGCCGGCTGGGACGCCCATCTGGAAATGCTGGCCGCTGCGCTTGAGGGCGTGCCGATCAAGTTTCCCTTCCAGCATTTCCAGGCGGTGCGTGCAGCCCTTTCGGCCGAACTGCGCCAAGGCGAGCTTCTGGCGGCCAGGTGACGAAGATCAAGGCGGGCGCAGGCGCGTGCCAATGGGTGTGGCGACCCGTCGCTTTATAGAGAACCCAACGGAGGTTTTCATGATTTCTCAAGACGCCACCATCCGCGACATCGCTGTCGAGCGCCCAGGCGCGACAGCTGTCTTCCGGCGGCACAAGATCGACTTCTGCGGCAATGGCGGCGCTTCGCTTTCGCAGGCCGCCCTTCAGCGGGGTCTCCCAGTGTCCGAGCTACAGGCCGAGCTGGATGACCTTACGGCCGATCACGGAGATCTGCCCACGGATCCCGAGAGCCTGATCTCCCACATCATCACCCGGTACCACGACGTTCACATGGCGGAGTTGCCCGAGGCCCTTCGCCTGGCGCGTCGCGTCGAGGCGGTCCACCGGGCCAAGGCTGACTGTCCGCATGGTCTGGCTGATCACTTGGCGCTGATCTCTGATGAGCTGCAGGGCCATCAACATAAGGAAGAGGCTGCGCTGTTTCCGATGATGCGGCAGGGCGGCGCCCCCATGATCCGGCTCCCAATCGCGCGAATGCTGGCTGAGCACGTTGATGTCGTCGAGCAGTTGGACGAACTGGCCCGGCTCACAACCGATTTCACACCGCCCCAGGGCGCATGCACCACCTGGCGGGCGCTCTATGAGATGTGCCGGAAGCTGGATGAAGATCTGCGCGAGCACATGCACATCGAGAACAATATTCTCTTCCCCAAGTTCGTCTAAACCTAGCCCAACTGGGGAATGTGGCGGTCACAGAAGGCTATCATGGCGCTGGCGAAGGTCGCACCCCTTAGATTTGATATTGACAGGGTGCTAAAACACGATGGGCGTGCTCCGAGATATACGAGCTATCCCACCGCCGTGCAGTTTTCTACGGACATCGGTCCGGTCGAATATTGTGATTGGTTGACCGGCCTTCCGCAGGACGGGGCTGTCAGCCTGTACGTCCATGTGCCTTTCTGCACCCGGCTCTGCTGGTATTGCGGCTGCAATACGCGGGTCGTCAATCGGCCGGAGCCGATCGGCGAATACGTCCGCTACCTCCTCAGAGAGGTGGCGCTGGTCGCTCGAAAGCTCGACGGCCGGCGGTCTGCAAGCGCGATCCACCTCGGGGGAGGCACGCCCAACACGCTTACAGTCGACGAGCTTCAGGCGATCTTTCGCGCCTTGGGCCGCGAATTCGCATTCGTGGACGACATGGAGATCGCCGCCGAACTGGACCCTGCCAGCCTGACCAGGTCCTGGGTCGATGCCGCTGGAGCCTTGGGAATGAACCGGGCGAGTCTCGGGGTGCAGACCCTCGATCCAAAGGTTCAGGCGGCGGTCAACCGCACCGAGACTTTTGAGCAGATCGAAGAGTGTGTGGCCGCCCTGCGGGCGATCAGGGTTCGGTCCCTGAACCTCGACCTGATGTATGGCCTGCCCCACCAGACGACCCAAAGCGTGCTTGATACGATAGACGCAGTCCTGAAGTTTCGGCCCGAACGGCTAGCCTTGTTTGGCTATGCTCATGTCCCGTGGATGAAGTCCCATCAGAAGCTGATCGCGGAGTCGGCGCTGCCCGGTCCGGCGGAACGTCTCGAACAGGCGCTGACGGCGGAGGAAAAGTTGGTCGGGGAGGGCTATGTGTCCATTGGCCTGGATCACTTCGCCTTACCCCATGACGACCTGGCTCGCGCCAAGGCCGACAATCGTTTGCGACGGAACTTCCAGGGCTACACGACCGATGCTGCAAAGACGCTGATCGGTTTTGGCGCCTCGGCCATTGGCGCCCTTCCGGAGGGCTATATCCAAAATCACGCCCAGGAACTGTCCTGGCGTCAAGCCATAGACCGTGGCGAGGCGCCCATCGCCCGTGGGGTGACCGCAACTGATGACGACCGCTTTCGAGCTGAAATCATCGAGCGGCTGATGTGTGATTTCGCCGTCGATCTGGAGGCGGTGGGCGGCCGCCACCGCAACGGGAGCATCCCTGATCTGGACGAAGCTATGGCCCGGTTGCGGCCCTTTCTCGAGGATCGATTCATCAGCATCGAAGGACGACGAATCGAGGTGCTGCCAGCCGGCCGCCCCCTGGTGCGATCGATCAGTGCATGCTTCGACGCCTATCTTCAGCCGGACGCCCTACGGCATTCCCGCGCCGTGTAGGCGGGTATCAAGCGGGGCGCGAACCCACGTCGTCACCGAGCTGCGGGGATTGCGCCAGGGTGAACAGCAGGACGCCGTCGCGCTGGACATCGATGGTGGTCGCCCCTCGCGCGGTCGCCAGGCGTCGCAGGCGGGTGATGATCTCGGCGTCTGGGCAATAGAGGTGGACGACCTCACGCCCGCCACTGGCGCCGTTCACATGAAGCTCGAAGAGGGAGGCGCAGGGCATGCTCGGCGTCACCTCGGAACCTGACGGGCTATTTGTGGCGCAAGATGAGGCGGGCGGCCGCGAGGCGGCGCTTTTCGAGCGCAGTCTGCCTCTGCAGGGCCGCCAACTGCGCCGCGAGGCGTTTGACCTCATGACGTCGCGGAGCGCCCAGGATCTCCCTAGCTTCTTGCAGGTTCATGCCAGCCTCCTGGCCAGCTTGATGCCCCAACGCGCGACGGGCCGCCTTAACGTGGTTCAAACCGAGAGCCAAAAACTCCCACGGCGCCGATCGGCCGGGCCAGACCGGCCCTTGGTCCCCGTCACGGCGTGTTGGCGCACCGATCAAGGTCTCGATTGAAAACAAGCAATTCGACATCGCGATCGACGGGATAGGCTCTCCTGGATTGGCGCTTTGGGTGCTGTCCCCAGTCGAAAGGAGTCGTCGCGCCGATTGGCTCTCCACACTTCCCACTTGGCCCCCGGCGCCGCCGCGGGGCCGCCTTTGTCTTTGGGATCGGAGACGCCTGCCGGCGGCGGTTGTGAAGGCGGCGCCGGGATGATCGCGATGCGAGGGTTCAGATTGAAGGAGTTTAGCGTGTCCGCCACCCTTTCCCTTCCAGACCGCGGCGACCTGCGGTTTTCCGACCTTCTCGCGGCGAGGCTCTTGCGGTCAGGGGTGCGACGCAAGGGACGTCGTCGAAAAATCGCCCTGCGTATCGCTGCGGCGCGGCAGTTCGAACAATTTGGTTATGATCAGGTTGGGGCGGCCGACATCGCGACCGCGGCCGGCCTCTCGCGGGCGGGCTTCTACGTCTATTTCCGTGACAAGGCGCACATTGCGGTCTCCGTCCTGCGCCCCTTCGTCGCCGTTGTCTTCCCAATGGGAGGGGCTCCGTCCAACACAGCCGCCACAGCCAACCTTGAGCAACTCTACGGGCTGATCAACGACAATCGTCGCCTCGTTCAGTGCCTGGAGCCTCTCCGGGCGGAGGCGCCACGCTTCGTGCAGGAGGTCGATGCGCGAATTTTGTGCTGGCATGGCCACTTGCTCCGGGACGCTGGCCTGGACGCGCGGCTCGCCGGGCTGCTGTCGGCGATGAGCATCGGCCTAGCTTGGCGGCCTGCTGCCAAGCAAGACTGGGGCGCCGGACGGGTCACTGAGCTGCTGTCACCCTTGCTATCCGAGAACGGCGATTGCGCGCGCCGGCGCCGATGTCCCCCAGCCAATCGTGAGAAAGGCCAGGCCGACGTCAGCTGGCGGGGCCGTTTTTCGGCCCATTCATGACCTGGATAGCCACGAAGACCTATGGCGCCGAGCGCGGCCTTTCCTGCGCGCTCCGGCAGTGGTCGGCGGAAAGTCACTGCGCCCTGATCCACGGCTACTCTCTGGGCTTTCGGTTCACCTTCGCCGCCGAACAGCTCGATCGCCGGGGATGGGTGGTGGACTTTGGGACCGGCGGCTTTGGTCAGATACGGGCGTGGTTGCACGAGGCGTTCGATCACGCCCTGCTGGTCGCTGAGGATGATCCAGCCCTGCATGAACTGTTACGGCTTCCGCAGCTCGGTCTTGCACGTGTCCAGGTCGTTCCGGGGACCAGTTGTGAGTTGCTGGCGCAGTTTGTGTGGCGTGCGGCGGACGCGCTCATCTCCAGCGCCACAGGGGGGCGATGCTGGGTCGCCGAAGTAGAATGCATGGAGCATGGCGCCAACAGTGCGACCTACCGGCACCCCGACAGCATCCTGAGGGGCCTGCGCACCGAAGCCTTGACCGTGTTGCTAAACGAGCCAGTCGAGCCGCAAGGCGTCGTGTCGCGGCCACGAGACTGATGGCGCTCCTATTCGGATATTTCCTAGCCGTCCGAGAACTGCTGGTAGGCGCGCGGGTAGGGCCGAGATCAGATGTTCGTAAGGCCTTATATTGGATGAGAAATTCTAAGGTGGTTCGAGTCCTGCCGGGCCCACCAGCGCCTGACCTGCGGCGATGCCAGATCAGCCGGCTAGCCAGATTGGCGGGGCTCTGGGGCATTTGTCGAGGTCTGGGTCGATGGACAGCCGCCATCCGGCGGAACGGTTCTCGCTGATGGCCTGATCATGCTGGGCGAGCAGCAGCAGGAAGCGTCCGATTGATGATCCTGCCGCCCAGCGCGGTCTGTCAAACAGGTCTTTGTGGTCAAAGACGTAGGCCGCGAGCCTGACGTCCATGACTAGCACCGCATTGGCGCTGAACTCAGATTTCGCACTCGAGGGGCGAACATCGTTTCGCCGCGAAACACCAGTTCGGGGTCACGAGCCAGTCGGGCCAGACCCCCTGACCTCGCGGATGATAAGCTCCAGCGCGGTGACCAGTTCGGAAAGCTTTTCGTCGGTCACCAGCTGATCCTGGGTGAGATCATAGTCAATATCGCCAGCCAAGGTGCTCAGCGAGGTGTGTCCAAAGCTGCCGGCTATGCCGGAGAGGCGGTGGGCCAGCATGCGCAGCGGCTCACGGCGAACGACTGGGTCCTGATTCAGAAGTGAGCGGAGCGTGGCGACATCGTCCACGCACCTTTGCGTAAAACGAGCCCGCAGGGGCGCAAGCGGATCATTGCCCATGGCGACCCGCAAGCGCCGCGCGAACGTCCTTGGCTAACACCATCGGATCGAACGGCTTGGTAATGACGTCAAGCGCGCCCAGGTCGAGCAATCGCCGACGCTCGTCGGGTAATGCCCGGGCGGTCACGAAGATGACTGGCGGACTGGCCCCAATTTCCGCGCGCAGTGCCGCGAGCACGGCCGGACCGTCCATTTTCGGCATCATCACGTCCAGCAGTACGACATCGACGGCGGTTTTGCGGAGGTGCTCCAAGGCTGCGGCGCCTGAAGCTGCGGTCGTCACCCGCATCTCGGGGTCCAGCTCCAGCGAAAACTGCGCGAGCTCGCGCAGGTCGCCTTCATCATCGACATAGAGAACGTTCACTGGAGTATTCCACGTCTATGGCCGTCAAGGCCTTCGCGCGCTCGCGCAAAATCGTCGAGCGTTTCGTAGACCGTCTTGGAGATTGTTTCGGGCGCTACGGGCTTTTGCAGGAATGGCACCCCTTCAATGGCATTCCCCGCGGCCATGACCTGTTCGCGGCGTCGGCCTGTCAGCAAGATGAAGGGTAGCTCAAGCCCGCAAGGCATGGATCTAACTCGCCGTAAAAATTCAAGGCCATCCATAATGGGCATGTCGATGTCGGTCAGCACCAGATCAAAGGTCTGGCGCGTGAGTCTGCCCAGACCCTCTTCGCCATTATAGGCGGTGACGACTGAGTGACCGTCCTGAACCAACACATCGTGAATGAATTCACAGAATAGTATGTCATCGTCTAAAGTGAGGATTGTGGGCATGGACTGTTCTCGTAGGCGGTATCCAGAAGCCCCACTTGAACGACGATAGCTTGCCTGGCACAATTGCCGGTTGTTGCTAGGTAATTGTACCGATAGGCTTATCCAATAGCTGGGTGTATCGGCACGTTCCGCAGGCCGCAGCCCCCAACGGAGAGATGTGTCGTGGCGCGGTCCGGCGCCCGAAGCCCCTGATAGAGTACGCCGATGACGAACCCGGAAGGCCGGCGGCAAGTCTATATTGTCGATGACGACGCGCTGATGCGCGACGCTATCGCCGCCCATTTCCCGCCAACGGAGTTTTCCGTGGAATCCTTTGGCGCGGCGCGTGAGCTTTTGGCGCGCCTGCCGGCCGATGCGGTCGGGTGCGTCGTCACCGACGTGCGCATGTCGCCCATGGACGGCGTGGCCTTGACAGAGGCCCTTCGGGCGCAGGCTCCGAAGATCACGGTGGTCGTTGTTACAGCTCATGCCGACGTGGCGCTGGCCGTCAGCGCCATGAAGGCTGGCGCGCGCGACTTCTTCGAAAAAACTGACGACCTCGCTCGTCTGGTCGAGGCCGTTCGCGCGCTCGACCAGACACCGCCGGAGGATCTGGCGGCGGCCGCCGAGCGAGACGGGGTCCGGCAGCGACTTCAGACCCTGACAGCCAGAGAGCTGGAAATCCTTGTGGAAATCGGCCAAGGGCGCACCGGACGCCAGATTTCTGATGGCCTGGGCATCAGCGTGCGCACTGTGGAAGCCCACCGCCGGGCGCTCATGTTGAAGATGGGCGCGGCCAGGCTGGGTCATCTGGTGCGGATGGCGACCCTGAGCGGATTGGATTCGCGACCTTCCGACGCCTGAGGTTAGCACGGCAGAAAGACCGCATCCTTTTGCCGAGGCGAACGCCGCCTCAACATGCGCGCGACGCGCGACAGAAGCTGCGCATCCTCAAAGGGCTTGGCCAGGAAATCTCTGGCGCCCAATTCCATGGCGCTGCGCACCTCCATCGGCGTATTGCGCGCCGTGACCATCATAACAGGCAAGCTCGCAAAACTCGGCGTTTTGCGCAGGTGGCGCAGCACGCCAAGACCATCGAGTCGCGGCATGCCGATATCCAGCACGACAGCCGTCGGCCGTGACGCATAGATGCCATCGAGCGCTTCCCAACCGTCCCGCGCCTGCATCGTGTGATAACCGGCCAGATCGAGCCGCGTGGTAATCAGGTCAAGGATCGCGCGATCATCATCGGCCACGAAGATCCGGGGCCCGTTGCGATCAAGCGGACCCAAGTGCGCCCTCCGATTCAAACGCGGCCGATAGTGCGATCAAGAGCGCCCCCGCGTCGATGGGCTTGGCGATCAGGCCATCGAATAGAGCCGTATCCAAGGGGCTGGTGACGTCGGCGGAGAAGGCCAGAATGGGAACTTCCGCATTGGCTCCGCCGCCACGGCGGATCACGCTCGCCGTCGCAGGACCATCCAGCCCGAGCATTCGCAGATCCAACAGGATCGCATCAAAGGGGGCGCCTGCGGCTATCTCCACGGCTGATTGGCCGTCACCTGCCGTCGTGACTTCGACGCCCAGCCCTCGGAGTACCGCCCCGACCAGGTCAAGGTTGGCGGTGTTGTCGTCGGCGACCAGCACTCTGCAGCCGACCGGAAGCGCCCTACCGATTTCGGCGTCTTGAGGCAGGACGATCATCGCGGCTTTCGGCGCGGGGATTGAGAAGTGAAAACGGGCGCCGCGGCCAACATCGCTAATCAGGCCGATCTCGCCGCCCATCGCGGCGACAAGACCCTTGCAGATCGCCAAGCCCAGGCCGGTGCCGCCATGCGAACGCGTCGCCGAGGCGTCGACCTGCGAAAAACGTTGGAAGAGCCTAGCCTGCAACTCTGGCGCAATTCCTGCCCCCGTGTCGATGACGGCGATGTAGAGGGCGTCGTCGTGATAGCTTGCCTGGACCCGCACTTCACCGGCCTCGGTGAACTTCACAGCATTTCCGACAAGATTGAGCAGCACTTGCCGTAGTCGATCCGCATCCAGCATCACGGTTTCGGGGAAACCCTCGGCAATCTCCAATCGCATCGCCAGGCCCTTCTCCTCGGCCTGCACGCCGAAAAGCTCTACAGTTTGGCTCAGGACAGCCAGGGGACTGGCCGGCTGCCGCTTGACCTCGATTTGCCCGGCCTCCAGCTTTGAAAAATCGAGAATATCGTTGACCGTCGCCAGCAGCGCGGCGCCCGCATTCAGCACCCGATCCACGAAACGGCGCGTGTTGGTCGAAAGTTCGGGCTGCTCTTTGATCAGGCGGCTAAAGCCCAGAACCGAGGTCAGGGGCGTTCGCAACTCGTGGCTCATATTGGCGAGGAAGTCTGTCTTCGCGTTGGCCGATGCCTCAGCCGCCGCGCGCGCCTGCTCGGTCGCCTCTTCGGCGGCCACTGAAACGGAAATGTCTCGAACCTCGTCTTGATAGCCTATCGGCTCGCCCGATTGCGGATCGAAGACCACGCGTGGGCGGCCTTCCAACCAGATCCATCTGCCATCGGCATGGAGCCCGCGATATCGAACCTGGGGTGGGTGCGGGTTAGCATCTTGATCCAACATCGCCCGGTATGCTGCTGCAACCGAAGCCTGGTCGTCTGGATGGATGAGATCCAGAGGGCTCTGACCGACCAAGACCTCGGGCTCATAACCCAGGATGTGTTTGGATGAGGGCGTGACATACTCGAAGCGCCCCGCAAAACTTAAGCGGGCGATCATGTCCGTGGCTTGTTCGGCCAAATGCCGGTAACGCGCCTCACTGTCCGCCAATGCTTGACGCGCCGCGACGATATCCGTGATGTCGATCACGGTCCCCAGGACGGCCCTACGCTCCCCGTCCGCATCCATCTCAAAGATCGAGCTGCCGCGCAGGTGACGCAGGGCGCCGTCTCGGCGGATAATTCTGAAGACGGCGTCGAACTCCGGTTGGCCAGTCTTGAGCCTACGAGCGATACGCGCCTGTTCCTCGGCCTGATCGTCGGGATGGATCTGGGCGAGAAGATCACGCATATTAAGCGCGTGATCGCCCCCTGTGCCGTAAATTGCGTGCATCTTGGGCGACAGGAAGAGTTCGTTGGTTGTGAGATCGATCCGCCAGTAACCAACTCCAGCGATATCTTCGGCTAACAGCGCCCTTTGCGCTTGAGCGCGTTCCTGATCGCGGGCGACGAGCCCCTCGGCTTCAAGAGACTTGCGCTCTGTAATGTCGCGAGACACACCAAGAACCGACGCCTCGTGCGACGTCTCAGCTTGATGGGACGTCTCACCTTGAATGGATCGCAGGTTGGTCTCAACCCAAACATAATGGCCCAGCTTGTGTCGCGAGCGATGCTGAACCGTCGCGTCGGCTTGCCCGTGCGCCAGGGCTGAAAAAGCAGCGCTAACGGCTTGCTTATCGTCTGGGTGAAGGAAGTCGGCGGCGCTCATCCCTTTGGCTTCGGCGGCGGTGTAGCCAAGGAGCCTTTCTAGGGCCGGCGAGGAATAGAGCCCGCCCCCTTCCGCGTTGTAGAGGGTGATCACATCGCCAGCGTTATCGGCGAGCAGACGATAGCGGGCCTCGCTCCTACGCGAGCGATCGAGGCGCGTTTGATGCTCAGTGACGTCCTGAAAGAGACCGAAGAGGGCGACGGGTTCGCCGAGCGCTCCAAGCTCGCAGACGGCTTTTGAGATCACATGTCGGATTTCGCCGTCGGGACGCCGCAAACGCAGTTGAAAGTTAAACCCGGTCCGACTCTCAGTGGCCTCGGCGATGTGACGCTCGACGGCTTCACGATCGCCGGGAGCGTAGAATTCCAGCGCCTCGCCGAGATTGGGGTCGAACTCTTCTCTGAGAACACCATGAATGGCGTACACGGCGTCAGACCAGAGAACTTTGCCGCTCACTAAATCGAGGCGCCAGTGGCCCACGCCGGACATGGTTTCGGCCATGTGCAGAAGAGTCTGTTTTTCCTCTACTTCCCGCGCCGCCTGTCCCAGCATCAGTTCGTCGACGACGACCTGCGCGAGTTGGTGCAGACGATGCTGCTCGCGTTGGGACGGCGTTGGACGGGGTTTGGTGTCGATAACGCAGAGCGTTCCGAGGTTGAAGCCGTCGGCGGTCGTGAGCGTGGCGCCCATATAGAACCGGATGTCAGGCGCTTGAGTCACCAACACATTGGTCGCAAAACGCCGGTCCAACGTCGCGTCTTCGACCACCATCACCGCGTCAGGTCCCATCTCAAGCGCATGGGCGCAGAAGGCCAGCGAGCGGTCGGTTGAGCAGGCTTCCAGGCCGACGCGCGACTTGAACCATTGTCGATGATCGTCGACTAGGGAAACCAGGGCGATCGGCGCATCGAACAGATCACTGGCAAGCGTGGTGATGCGGTCGAACCGCGCTTCGGGCGCCGTGTCCATAACGCTCAACGCCCTCAGAGCTTCCAGGCGCGCTGTCTCATCCAAAGCCATGACCTCCCCCTATTTGAGCGCAACGCTTTGCATACGACCGCGCCCTTGGGGTTAATGCCAGCCTGCGGGTATTAGCCGCCGGGAGGGTGGGGCGACCCGACGCGATCCGATGCTCTCGCACCTCTCAGTCGCGTCAAGTCGTCAAGCCAAACGACATCGGGGCTTGCCAGCAAATCCGCGACAACCCCGGCAAATCCGACGGCTGAGATGGGCTTGCAAAGATAGCCACGCGCGCCCAGTTCGCGGGCCCTAACTATGGGTTCGATTGCATCGTCGGCCGTCAGCATCACGATTGGAACCTTCGACCAACCGGACCGGCCCTTGAGGGCCTTGAGCACCGACATGCCGGGCAGGTCCGGAAGCCCCAGATCGAGCAATACGAGATCTGGCGGCGTCCGAAAGACGCTGTCCAATCCGCCTTGACCGCTGAGGACCCCAATCAGATTATAGGCTGGGGGCGAAAGAACCTGAGCCAGGATCTCAAGCATCAGCGGATCATCGTCGATGGCAAAGATCGTCTTGGGCAACTTCAGCCTCGCGCTAGGCCTCTGGGCATTCGAAATGCTCTCTGTGTTTAAGCTTAACGCCAAGACCGTCAGCGGTCACTGCGTCATTGCGCCTCTAGCGTCAGGAGCGACCTGTGCGGCAGGTCGGCTAGGTCGGCGCGATCAAGGTCTCAAGGTCTGAATTCTGCTTGGCGACAATGGCGTAGCGCCAGCTAAAGAGGTGATTGCCGCCAGCCGAACTTGCGACAATTTGACGCCCTCTATGGGTAATGAATTAGGTAAAATCACCTATATCCGTAGAGAGATATCGCCTGATATCGGTTCATTATATCTGAAGCCAAGGGTTTAGGCCTATGCGAGCTTTATATATCGATGACGATAGAATACTTCTCGAATTGGTGTCTATGAGTTTCGGGACAGATTTGGAATCTGTTGTTCGAGTGACATCTGATGCAAATGAGGCCGTTGACCTCATTCGTGACGAAAAATATGATGTCATTCTGCTTGACGCGGTAATGCCGGGCATTTGCGCCGCAGATCTCATCGACCAGATAAACGCGACCAGCAATTGTCCGCCGCCGATCATCTACATCACCGGCTTGGCGCTTGAACACCAACAAGTCAGCCTAATGCAAACCGGCGCCGTGGGCGTCATCACCAAGCCCTTCGATCCTTTCGACCTCCTCCGACATGTGCGCCAGTTGATTGACGCCCCGGTGGCGAGCGATCACGCATCAGATGCCGGGCAGGCGGCCTGACGACCGCTTATTGTTCAAGGCTTGCGGATAAAGGCCATCGGCTCAACTCCGAAGAACTTGGCTTTGTCGAAGTTTCTGCAGGCGGACTGGAGCGACGAGATATCCAGATAGCCAATCGTCCTACGGGCAAACACTTTCGAAGTTGGCCGAAAGTCATGCGTTCCCGGTCATGATCAGCTTGGCGGGCGATTGCGCTGCAGCCCGGCGGCGGACCTTCCAAGGTCCGGGAAGCGCCCCAAGCGGTCGCCACATACTGCTACATGGGCGGGGGCTGAATCGGCGGAGTTTTAAGGCGCCAGGTCTTTCGGCGTGTTCAGGTTCAGGAAGACCTGGCCAAACGGATCCTCCCATACGACTTGACGGCTGTTGAGCTCGGCAAGCAGGCCGCGGAGCGACCTGCGGCCAGACCTGGCATAGCTCCACAGGGGGCCAAGGGCCTCAGTACGCCACAAGGTGCAGGTGGGATGGCCCTGGCGGCCGTCTCCTGCCGAAGCGGCGAGCGCCACCGGGTCCTGTGAAAGCGCCTCCTCGAGCTTGGCGTACAGATCATCTGGCAAGTGGGGCGCATCGCAGGGGATGGTCAGAACCTGGGCGGTCCCGATCTGTTCGCCGTAGGCCAGGCCGCTGGCCACTCCGGCCAGTGGGCCTTCGATGTCCGGCGGGTCAAACAGGAGCTGCACAGGCGGCAGCCCGTCAGCCTGCCGCCGCTCTCTGACAGACAGGGCCACGTGAACGGCGAAGTTGGCCGCCAACGACAGGGCGTGTTCGCCGAGCGAGCGGGCCTGATAGAGCTGCTGGGGCTTGTCGCCTCCCATGCGGCGACCTGCGCCACCTGCCAGCACCACACAGAGTGTCATTGGCGTTCCTGCGATTGCGCGACGGGGGCTGTCGTCGTCCCCAGGGCTGGTGCGCGCTCTTCCCGCCCGATTCAATTTGACGTCGCCGTGATCGGCCGAGACAGGGGCCGAGTACCTTACCGACGGGCGCCTGTCGGTGTCGTTATGGCTAGTGAGCATCCCGCAGAACTCCCGGCGCCCAAAACCCAGGCTCCGCCCGCCCGTTTTATGAGCGCTTGCGAGGCGCGCCATCGCCAGGGGGCGCTTTGCGGGTTGGCTGGATCGTGGGCTCGCCTAGGCAGGCTGCATGCGGGTGCTCATCATCGATCCGGACCCGGCTCGCGCCGCCCTGGTAGCCGAGGGGCTTGCTGGGATCGATCCCCTGCAGGTGCAGATCGCAGCTGTGTTCCATGAGAGGGACGCCGCCGCCTTCCAGCCTGATGTCGTGGTGGTCGCCTCTGAAAGCCCGGACCGCGACACCTTGGAGAGCTTGCGCGAAGCCAGCGCGGTGAATCCGCGCCCCGTGGTGATGTTCGTAGACCGGTCCGAGCCGGGGCTGGCGGAGGAGGCGGTGCGTGCCGGCGTGGCCGCCTATGTGGTCGACGGTCTCTCCGCGGCCCGGGTGCGCCCGGTGCTGGAGGTGGCCATGAGCCGCTTTCAGCTGATGCATCAGCTGCGGGCGGACCTGGCCAAGGCCAAGGCCGATCTCGCGTCGCGCAAGAGCATCGAGCGGGCCAAGGCCCTGCTGATGAAGGAGCGCGACCTGGACGAGGAGGCGGCCTACCGGCTGTTGCGCAAGCTTTCCATGGATACCGGACGACCGCTGGGGGCCGTGGCCGCCGACCTGCTGGCCTTCGCCGGCGTACTCAAGGGCGGAGATCCCACGTGAGCCCATCTGGCCCGTTGCAGCTGGGGTTCATTCCCCTCGTCGACGCCGCCCCCCTGATCGTGGCGCAGGAGAAGGGTTACTTCGCCGCCGAGGGCCTGTCGGTCAGCCTCAACCGCGAGGGTTCGTGGGCCACCATCCGCGACAAGGTGGCCGCCGGCGCCCTGGACGGCGCCCACATGCTGGCGCCGATGGTCCTGGCCGCCAGCCTGGGGATCGGCAGCGAACCCAAGGCGATGATCGCCCCCATCGCCCTGAACCGGGGCGGGGCGGCGGTGACCCTGTCCACACGCCTGACCGGGGATGGCGGCGCCGGCGCGCGCCTGACCCACCTTGTTCGACGCAGGCAGGAGGAGGGGGCCAGTCCTCTGACCCTGGCGGCGGTCTATCCGTTCTCGATCCACAACTACCTGCTGCGCCATTGGCTGGTGGGCCTGGGCCTGAACCCCGACGTCGATGTTCGCCTGACGGTGGTTCCCCCGCCGCGCACGGCCGCCCTGCTGGGCGAAGGCGTGATCGAGGGCTTCTGCGCCGGCGCGCCGTGGAATGCGGTGGCCGAGGCCGCCGGCGTCGGCCAGACCGTGGTGCGCGCGACCGAGGTCTGGCCCGAGGCGCCGGACAAGGTGCTGGGGGTCACGGAATTCTGGGCGGCGGCCAATCCGGCCATCCTGTTGTCCCTGATCCGCGCCCTGGCGGCGGCCGGCGACTGGGCCGCCGATCCGCACAATCAGCAAGAGCTGGTGGGCCTCCTGGCCCGGCCGGAATTCCTCGACACGGCGCCTGAGGCGATCGCCTCAGGCCTGGCCGAGATCGCCTTCGCCGGGGCCGCCGTCAATCCGCCCCGCCGCGAGCAGGCGGGCTGGCTGCTGGAGCAGATGGTCCGGTGGGGGCAGGTCGGCGAGGTCGCCGTCGACAAGGTCGCCGAGCGGTGCTGGCGTCCGGACCTCTATCTGGCCGCTCAAGACCGCTGATCGCCCAAGACTTCGACAGCACTCGTTCGCAGGCGCCACATTTTCACGCGATGCGGGCCATCTGAGCTGACGCCTGCATCCTGGGCGTGACGGGACCGGCCGGCTCGCGCCTCATGAGGTCAGGCCCAGGACAACGGCGTTCGCGGCTTCTTCGGAACAGGCTCGATGACGAGCCGCCTCCGCACGGCGACGCCGCCACTCATGTCCTCTTGAACGGGTCTTCCCATGATCAGCCGATCCTTCCTTAAGGCGGGGCACGCCCCGACTCTGTTCTCGGCCTTCCTGTACTTCGACCTCAGCTTCATGGTCTGGGTGCTGCTGGGTCCCTTGGGCGTGGCCATCGCCGAGAGTTTCGGCCTTGATGCGGCGCAGAAGGGCTTCATGGTCGCCGTTCCGGTTCTCGCCGGGGCGCTGCTGCGGGTGGTGGCCGGCGTGCTGGTGGACCATATCGGCCCGAAGAAGACCGGGATCATCGGCCAGCTCATCGTCATGGCGGGCCTCGGCCTCGCCTGGTTCGTGGGACTGCACAATTACAGCCAGATCCTGATGGTCGGCGTCCTGCTGGGCGTGGCCGGCGCCTCGTTCGCCGTGGCCCTGCCGCTGGCCTCGCGCTGGTATCCCCCGGAGCATCAGGGCCTGGCCTTGGGCATCGCCGGCGCGGGCAATTCCGGCACCGCTCTGGCGGCCCTGTTTGCGCCTTTCCTGGCCCAGCAGTTCGGCTGGATGAACGTCCTTGGTCTGGCCACCATCCCCCTGGCCATCGCCTTCGTCGTCTATGTGGTCTTCGCCAAGGACGCCCCTGAACAGCCGCCGCCCAAGTCCCTGACCGAATACATGGCGGTGCTGAAGACGCCGGACGCCTGGTGGCTCATGCTGCTCTACAGCGTCACCTTCGGCGGCTTCGTCGGCCTGTCCTCGTCGCTCACCATCTACTTCAACAGCGAGTATGGCCTGAGCCCGGTGATCGCTGGCTTCTTCACAGCCGCCTGTGTCTTCGCCGGCTCCTTCGCCCGGCCCGTGGGCGGCGGCCTGGCCGACCGCTACGGCGGGGTGCGGACCCTGACCGTGGTCTATCTCATGGCCGCCGTCGGTCTCGCTGTCGCCAGCTTCCATATGGCCAACCCCTATGTGGCCCTGGGCGTGATCATGTTCGCCATGATGGCCTTGGGCGCCGGCAATGGCGCGGTCTTCCAGCTCGCCCCGCAGCGCTTCCGCAACGAGATCGGCGTGGTCACCGGCCTGGTCGGCATGACCGGTGGGGTGGGCGGCTTCTATCTGGCCGCCAGCCTTGGTTGGGCCAAGCAGACCACGGGCTCCTATCAGGCCGGTCTGTTCGGCTTCGCGGTCATGGCGCTGATGGCCTGCCTGGCCCTCAATCTGGTCAAGGGCCAGTGGCGCCGGACCTGGCATGAGCTGGCCGGCCCCTCATCCGTCCCGATCCGTCTTTAGGTCGACAGGAGACCCCCATGACCAAGGAACGTCTTGTCGTCATCGGCAACGGCATGGCCGGCTGCCGCGCGGTGGAGGAAGTGCTCAAGCGCGACCCCAACCGCTACGAGATCACCATCTTCGGGACCGAGCCCCGGGTGAACTACGACCGCATCATGCTCTCGCCCGTCCTGGCCGGCGAAAAAGCCTTCGCCGACATCGTCCTCAATGACGAGGCCTGGTACCGGGACCACGCCATCACCCTGCACACTGGCTGCGCCGTCGCCGAGATCGACCGCGAGGCCAGGGTGGTCCGGGCGGGCGATGGGACGCAGGCGGCCTATGACCGGCTGATCCTGGCCACCGGCTCCGACCCCGTGCGCCTGCCGCTGCCCGGCGCGGGCCTGGCCGGAGTCGTCACCTTCCGTGACCTGGACGATGTGGAGACCATGGTGGCCGCCGCCGACGCGGGCGGCGAGGCCGTCGTGATCGGCGGCGGGCTGCTGGGTCTGGAGGCCGCCTATGGCCTGGCCCGGCGTGGGATGCGGGCCACGGTCATCCACCTGATGGACGTGCTGATGGAGCGCCAGCTCGACGAGTCGGCGGGATTCCTTCTGCGCAGCGCCCTCACCGATCGTGGCGTGGAGACCGTGCTGGGCGCCCAGTCCGAAGCGATCCTGGGCGAGGACGGCAAGGTCAGCGGCCTGCAGCTCAAGGACGGCCGGATCATTCCCTGCAGCCTGCTGGTCATGGCTGTGGGCATCCGCCCGAACACGGCCCTGGCGGCGAACTGCGGCCTCAACGTCGGGCGCGGCGTGGTGGTGGACGACCAGATGCGCACCTCCGATCCGGCCGTCTTCGCCATCGGCGAGTGCGCCGAGCATCGGGGGATCGCCTATGGCCTAGTGGCGCCGATCTGGGAGATGTGCCGCACGCTCGCCGACGTACTGACGGGCGTGGACGATTGCGCCTATGGCGGCTCGGTCTTGCAGACCCGGCTGAAGGTCTCAGGCGTCGATGTCTTCTCCGCGGGACGTTTCTCCGGCGGCGAGGGCTGTGAGGACGTGGTGTTCCGTGACGCCGGGCGCGGGGTCTACAAACGCGTGGTGCTGGAGCAGGGGCGGGTGGCCGGCGCGGTCCTGTTCGGCGATGTGATCGACGGCGGCTGGTACTTCGACCTGATGAAGTCACAGGCCGATGTCAGCGAGCTTCGCGAAACCCTCATCTTCGGCCAGGCGGTGACGGAGGCGCTCCGCGGCGTGGACCCTAAGAGCGCCGTTGCGGCCATGGCGGACTCTCAGGAGATCTGCGGCTGCAACGGCGTGTGCAAGGGCGCCATCACCACCGCCATTGCCGACCTCGGCCTGACCACGCTCGAGGACGTCCGCGCCCACACCAAGGCCTCGGCCTCCTGCGGGTCGTGTACGCCGCTGGTGGAGAAGCTGCTGGCGGTGACCCTGGGCGACGCCTTCCAGGTCCAGACCGGACCCAAGCCCGTCTGTGGCTGCACCCATCACGGCCATGAGGTGGTGCGCAAGCGCATCGTTTCCGAGGGTCTGAAGTCGATCCCGGCGGTCATGCAGGCCCTGGAATGGACGACGCCCGAGGGCTGCGCCAGCTGCCGGCCGGCGCTCAACTACTATCTGATCTGCGCCTGGCCCGGCGACTACCAGGACGACAAGCAGTCGCGCTTCGTCAACGAGCGGGTCCACGCCAACATCCAGAAGGATGGCACCTATTCAGTGGTGCCGCGGATGTGGGGCGGCATGACCTCGCCCCAGGAACTGCGGGCCATCGCCGATGTGGCCGACAAGTTCGCCATCCCGGCAGTCAAGGTCACCGGTGGCCAGCGGATCGACCTGCTGGGCGTCAAGAAGGACGACCTGCCGGCGGTCTGGGCTGATCTGAACGCGGCCGGCATGGTCTCGGGCCACGCCTACGCCAAAGGCCTTCGGACGGTGAAGACCTGCGTCGGCACCGACTGGTGCCGGTTCGGGACCCAGGATTCCACCGGCCTCGGCGTGCGGCTGGAGAAGTTCATGTGGGGGTCGTGGGCCCCGGCCAAGGTGAAGCTGGCGGTGTCGGGCTGCCCGCGCAACTGCGCCGAAGCCACCTGCAAGGACATCGGTGTGGTGTGTGTGGACTCCGGCTTCGAGATCCACATCGGCGGCGCGGCCGGGCTGCACATTCAGGGGACCCAGCTGCTGACCAAGGTCGCCAGCGAGGACGAGGCCGTCTGGGCCATCTGCGCCATCACCCAACTCTATCGCGAGGAGGGCTGGTATCTGGAGCGCATCTACAAATGGATGGCCAGGGTCGGCCTGGAGACGATCCGCGCCCAGGTCGAGGACCCGGAGGCGCGCAAGGCCCTCTACGACCGCTTCGCCTATTCGCAGCGCTTCTCTCGCACCGATCCCTGGGCGGAACGGGTCGCCGGTCGCCATGCCGATGAGTTCAATCCTCTCAGCCGTCGCCTGGAGTTCGAACGCGCATGAACGCCCTGGTCAAGGATCCCCAAATCGCCTGGGTCGATGTCGGCGCCGACACCGACATCCCCCGCCGCGGCGCCCGTCGCCTGAAGGGGCCGCAAGGGGAGATCGCCATCTTCCGCACCGGCGACGGTCAGGTCTTCGCCCTGATGGACGCCTGCCCGCACAAGGGCGGACCGCTCAGCCAGGGCATCGTCCACGGCGCCTCGGTGACCTGCCCGCTGCATGGCCGGGTGATCGACCTGGCCACAGGCGAGTCCCTGGGCGCCGACGCCGGCAAGGGTTGCGCGCCCGTGGTGCCGCTGGAGGTGCGCGAGGGTCGGTTGTTCATCGGCCTGGTCCGGGCCTGAGGCGCCCGTGGTCGAGACCCGCACCACCTGTCCCTATTGCGGCGTCGGCTGCGGGATCACGGCCCGGGCCGAGGGCCGCGCCCTGACGGTCCAGGGCGATGCCGATCATCCGGCCAATCTCGGCCGCCTCTGTTCCAAGGGCACGGCCTTGGCTGACACGGTCGGCCTGGAGGGACGGCTGCTGGCGCCGGAGATCGGCGGGCGGGAGACCTCCTGGGCCGAGGCGACCCGCCTGGTGGCGCGTCGGTTCTCCGAAACCATCGCCCGGCACGGTCCGGACTCGGTGGCCTTCTACGTCTCGGGCCAGCTTCTGACCGAGGACTATTACGTCGCCAACAAGCTCATGAAGGGCTTCATCGGCGCGGCCAATATCGACACCAATTCAAGACTTTGCATGGCCTCGGCTGTGGCCGCGCACAAGGCCGCCTTCGGCGCCGATCTGGTGCCCGGCTGCTATGAGGATCTGGACCTCGCCGACCTCGTAGTCTTCTCCGGCCACAACGCCGCCTGGACTCATCCGGTGCTGTTCCGGCGGATGGAGGCGGCCCGGGATCGCGGCCAGCGGCACGTGGTCATCGACCCCCGCCGCACCGACACCGCCGAGATGGCCGACCTGCACCTGCCCCTCGCGCCCCAGAGCGACGTGCGGCTCTGGAACGGGCTGCTCGCCCACCTGATGGACTGTGGCGCCGTGGACCAGGCCTATGTGGCCACCCATGTGAGCGGTTATGGCGCGGTGGTCGAAAGCCTCGCCCGCGATGACCAGTCGCCCGCCGCCGTCGCCGCCGACTGCGGCCTGACCCTGGCCGACCTCCGCGCCTTCTACGACCTCTTCGCCGCCACGCCGCGGACGGTGAGCCTGTTTTCCATGGGGGCCAACCAGTCGGCCCAAGGGGTGGCCAAGGGCCTGGCCATCCTCAATGTCCACCTGGCCACGGGGCGGATCGGCAAGCCCGGCGCCTGCCCCTTCTCGATCACCGGCCAACCCAACGCCATGGGGGGCCGGGAGACCGGCGGCCTGGCCAATACGCTGGCCGCCCACATGGACTTCACCGAGGTCGACTGCGCCCGGGTCGAACGGTTCTGGAGCGCGCCAAACCTGGCCCGCAAGCCCGGCCTCAAGGCCGTCGAGATGTTCGAGGCGGTCGGCGATGGGCGCATCAAGGCCCTGTGGGTCATGGCCACCAACCCGGCCGTCAGCATGCCCAGGGCGCACGCCGTGCGCAAAGCCCTGGCCGGTTGTCCCTTCGTGGTGGTCTCCGACTGCATGGCGTACACTGACACCGCCGCCTTCGCCCATGTGAAGCTGCCCGCCCTGGCCTGGGGCGAGAAGGACGGCACGGTGACCAATTCCGAACGCCGCATCTCCCGCCAGCGGGCGGTGATGGCGCCGCCCGGCCAAGCGCGCCCCGACTGGAAGATCATCGCAGAAGTGGCCGCGGCCATGGGCCATGGGGAGGCGTTCAACTGGCGATCCAACGCCCAGGTGTTCCGGGAATGGGCGCGGATGACCGCCTATGAAAACAGCGGCCGGACCCTGGATCTGGGTCCGCTCGTCGGCCTCACGCCCGAGGCCTACGACGCCCTGGCCCCCGTCCAGTGGCCGGTGACGCCAGCCGGCGGCACGGCGCGGCTGTTCACCGATGGCCGGTTTCCCACAGCCGATGGCCGAGCCCGGATGGTCCCGACGCTGGCCCTGGGACCGGCCGAGGCCACCGACGGCGCCTTTCCCCTGGCCCTGAACACCGGCCGGGTCCGCGATCACTGGCATACCCTGACCCGCACCGGGCTCTCCGCCTCGCTCAGCCGCCACGCGCCGGAGCCCTATGTGGACGTCCACCCCGCCGACGCCCTGGAACAGGGGATCGCCGACGGCATGCTGACCCGGGTGCGCACCGCCCACGGCGAAGCCGTCGCCCTGGCGAGGATCACAGACGCTCAACGGCCTGGCTGCATCTTCATGCCCATGCACTGGAGCGCGGCCTACGCACCCCAGGGGATGGCCAATCCGCTGGTCTCGGGCCCTGTGGATCCCATCTCCGGCCAGCCGGAGTTCAAACATACGCCGGCCCGTATCCAGGCCTATCGCGAGACCTGGAGAGGCTTCTTCCTATCCAGGGCCGCCGTTGCGCCGCCAGAGGGGCTCGACCTGGTCTGGCGCCGGGCGACCCAGGACGGCTGCCAGCTGCATGAGTTCGCTGGCCGCGGGGACGCCGATCAGCGTGACGCTCTGCGCAAAGCGTTGAGTCGGGGCCTGAAGGGCCAGGCGCTGCTGCTGGAGGATGCCCAGGGCGGGCGGCTGCGTGAAGCCTTCGTCCAGGACGACCGGCTGGCCAGCGTGCTGTTCATGACCGTGGAGACCGGCCGTCTGCCGCCCCGGGACTGGCTGTCGGCCCTGTTCGCCAAGGATCAGCTGAGCGAGACTGATCGCGCGGGCCTGCTGATCGGCTTCGCCCCGGGAGCGCCAGTCGAGACCGGCCCCCTGGTCTGCGCCTGCCGCAGCGTCCGCCGGCCGCGGATCGAGGCAGCCATCGCCCAGGGGGCTGCCAGCCTGGATGCGGTCGGCGCAGCCACCGGGGCTGGAACTCAGTGCGGGTCCTGTCGTCCCGAAATCACCCGAATGCTGCCCGCCTCGGAGACCCGTCATGCCGCCTGAAGCCAAACCCCTCTTTCCCGTCCAGCTCGTGGGCGCAGGCCCCGGCGCCGCCGACCTGCTGACCCTGCGCGCAGCACGCGCCATCGAGGGCGCCCAGGCCCTGCTCTATGACGCCCTGGTCGGCGACGAGATCCTGGCCCTGGCGCCGCAGGCCTGCCTGAAGATCCAGACCGGCAAGCGGGCAGGCCGGCCCTCCATGCGGCAGGAAACCATCAACCGCCTGATGATCCGGCTGGCTCAGCGGGGCCTGAGGGTCGTGCGGCTGAAGGGCGGCGATCCCTCGATCTTCGGCCGGGTGGGGGAGGAGGCCCAGGCGCTGCGCCAGCAGGGCCTGGCGGTGGAGATCGTGCCCGGCGTCACCGCAGCCTGCGCGGCGGCCGCCCAGTTCGCCCTGCCCCTGACCCATCGCGGCGTGGCCCGCCGTGTCGTGATGACCACCGCCACCACGCAGGACGGAAAACTCTCCCTGGACTGGGCGGCCGCCGCCGATCCCGAGGCGACCCTGGCCATCTATATGGGGGGCCGCGCTGCGCCAGAAATCGCACGGTGTCTGATTGCAGCGGGCCGCTTGCCCGACACCCCCGTGGCGGTCGTCACGGACGCCAGCGGCCCTGGGGCGCAGCTTCAGAGCATGACTCTCGCCACGCTGGCCGCGGCCCCCAGTGTGGACCTGAAATCGGGGCCCGCCTTGATCATGGTGGGTGAAGCGCTCGCCGGCTCCGAGGTTTGGTCACGCCTTCCTGAAGCAGCGCCTCTCGCGGGCGCGGCCTGATGGAAGGCGTTTCGACCGGGGCTGAGGTTCAGAGACTCGCGGCAGCGAGCGCCTTGCCCGTTGGCAGCTATGACGCCGCCCCAGTCTTGGCGCCTGCCTGGGGACGGGCGACGTCATCCGGATCCTCGGCGGGCCACAGGGCGAGCGCCGCCGCCACTCCGCCCGCGGCGATCACGCCCAGGATGGCGAAGGTCCAGCCCATGCCGAGCGCTGCGCCGACGGCGCCTGCCACCGAATAGGTGATGAGCCAGCCGGCATGGGAGAGGGCGAACTGGGCGGCGAAGACGGCGCTGCGATCCTCTGGGGCCGCTGAGCGCCGCAGCAGGCGTCCGCCCGGCGTCAGGACCGCTGAATAGCCCAGCCCCAGCATCGCCCAGAGACACAACAGGACCGGCCAGGACAGGCCTGCGCCGCCGATCATCAGCAGGGCTGCGACGCCAAGCCCGCCCACCAGGAGGGCCGAGCCCCCCAGCATCACCGGGCGGTCCGACAGCCGGTCGAGCAGACGGGGCAGGGCGAAGGCTGCGACCATTGACCCGCCGCCGAACGCCGCCAGGGCCAGGGCGACGTCGTCGTTGGAGCGGCCCAGGCCGGTGCGGACCAGCACCACGGTATTGACGATGACCATGGCGCCGGCCGCCGCAGCGGTCAGGTTGAAGGCCAGCAGGCCCCGCAGACGGGGGGTCTTGAGGTATATTCGGGAGCCGAGCGTGGTCCGGGCATAGACGCCGCCTGTCCGCGGCTTCCTGGGCGGCTGGGGGATGGTCACCGACAAGACCAGGGCCGCTGAGGCGAGGAAGCCCACCACCGTTCCGGCGAACAGCCAGTGAAACGAGATCAGGGTCAGCAGGGCGGCCGCCAGCATCGGGCTGACCAGGCTCTCCAGGTCATAGGCCAGGCGCGAGAGGGAGAGCGCCCGGGTGTACTTCTGCTCATCGGGCAGAACGTCGGGGATCGCGGCCTGGAAGGTCGGTGTGAAGGCCGCCGAGGCCGACTGCAGCAGGAAGATCAGCACATAGACCTGCCAGACCTGATCGACGAACGGCAGGCTGAGCGCCACGATCGCCCGGACCACGTCCATGGCCACCAGCAGGGTCCGGCGGGGGATCTGGTCGATGAAGGCGTTCACCACTGGGCCGACGCCGATATAGGCGATCATCTTGATGGCCAGGGCGCCGCCCAGCACCGCGCCCGCATTCGCGCCGGCCAGATCGTAGGCCAGGAGCCCCAGCGCCACGGTCGCAAGCCCGGTGCCCAGCAGGGCGATCACCTGGGCGGCGAAGAGATGGCGGTAGGTGCGATCAGCCAGAACCTCAAGCATGGTGTTCCCTCGTTGACGCCGAAGCCGGCGCTCGCCCCTGCGCCGCGCGCAGATAGACCGCGGGCAGGACCAACATGTTCAGGGCCGTCGAGGTCGCCAGTCCGCAGAGAATGACGATGGCCATCGGCGCCTGGATCTCGCTCCCGGGTCGCCCCATGGCCAGGGCCAGGGGCACGAGGGCCAGGCCCGCCGAGATGGCGGTCATCAGGATCGGCACGAGTCGCTCTTCGGCGGCGCGGCGCACGGCGGTTTCGAGGTCTGCGACGCCTTCGACCTCGCGCAGGTGCTTCACATGGCTGATCAGCATGACCCCGTTCCGGGTGGCGATGCCGAACAGGGTGATGAAGCCGATGATGGTCGCCACCGACAGCACGCCCCCCATCAGCCACAGGCCGACCACGCCGCCCACCAAGGCCAGCGGCAGGTTCAGCATGACGATGGCCGCATCGCGGGTCGAGGCGAAGGCCTGTCGCAACAGCAGGAACATGCCGATCAGCACCACCGCGCCGAGGCCAAGCAGGGTGCGGGTGGCCGATGCGGCGCTTTCGAACTGGCCGCCCAGCTCGATCCGCGCCCCTTCGGGGAGGTCCATGGGATCAAGGGCGGTCCGAATGTCATCGACCACTGCGCCGAGATCGCGACCCGAGACATTGGCCAGCACCAGCTGGACCCGTTCGACGCTTTCGCGGGAGATGGCGTTCGGGCCCTGGTCGCGGACCACGTCGGCCACGGCGGCGAGGCTGATCAGCCGACCATCGTGGGTGGAGAGCAGCATGGACTCCAGGTCCGCGCCGGCTTGGAACTGAACGGGATCGTAGCGGACCACCACGTCGGTCAAAACCGGCCGTTCAATGAGTGCGCCGACCACCACGCCGCCGACAGCCGCGCTTACCGCCTCGGTGGCCTCTTCGACCGAGAGCCCCGCCAGGGCCAGATCGGCGCGGCGGAAACGCAGCCTCAGATAGGGGACCTGGCTCTGGGTGTCGGTCTGGACGTCAACGGCGCCGGGGACCGCCTCCACCCGCGATTGTACGTCCCGCGCAAGGCGGGCCAGGGTCTGGCTGTCTGCGGCGAAGACCTTGATGGCGATGTTGGCGCGGGCCCCAGACAACAGATGGTCGATCCGGTGGGAGATCGGCTGGCCATAGATCGCCTGGACGCCGGGGATCTGCCCCACCTCGGCGCGCAGGGCGTCAAGCAGCTCCTCCCGCGCTCGACCGCCGGGGCGCAGGGCGGCTTCGATCTCCGAGGCGAAGACTTCCTGGGCGTGCGGGTCGCCGGGCGCGCGGCCGGTCCGTCGCGCGGTGGTGGCGATTTCGGGCTGGGCCAGCATGACCGCCTCCACCTGAGCCGCGGCCCGGTCAGAGGCTTCCAGAGAGGTTCCGGGCAAGGTGGTCACGTTGACGGTCAGGCTGCCCTCGTTGAACTCCGGCAGGAAGGCGCGGCCGGAGACGAAGAGGCCCACGCCGGCGGCCAGAACCAGGGCGAGGGACAGCGCGCTCAAGGCCCGCCATCTTGGCAACAGGCCGCTCAGCAGCCGGACATAGCGCGCCTTCAGACCGACCACCCAACGCGGCTCCCGGCCCAGCGCCCGGTCACCCCGGGTGAGCACATCACGCCCAAGCACAGGGGTGAGCGTGAGCGCTACGGCCAAGCTGGCCAGAAGCGCCACGCCATAGGCCAGGGCCAGGGGTTGGAGCAGCCGGCCCTCGATCCCCGTCAACCCGAACAGGGGCAGGAAGACCAGCAGGATGATGAGGGTCGCAAACACGATGGAGCCCTGCACCTCGGCGGTGGCGGAGGCGACGACCTGGACGACCGGAGGACGCTCGGCCTCGGGGCTGGCCTCGGCCAGCCTGAGGCGCCGGACAATGTTCTCGACCACGATGATGGCGTCATCCACCAGAACTCCCAGGGCGATGGCGATGCCCCCGAGCGTCATGGTGTTGATGGTGCCGCCCACCAGGCTGACGGCGATCAGTGCGCTGACCACGGAGACCGGGATGGCCGCCAGGGTGACCAGGGTCGCGCGCCAGGAGGCCAGGAAGACCAGGACGATGATCGAGACCAGGACCAGGCCCTCGATCAGGGCGCGCACCACATTGTCGATGGCCCGGTCGATGAAGTCGGCCTGACGGAAGACCTGCGTCTCCAGGGTCATGCCGGGGGGCAGGGTGCGCTGTACGTCGGCGAACACCAGGTCGAGCTGCTCGGTCAGATCCAGGGTATTGGCGTTGGGCTGTTTTTGAATGGCGAAGATCACCGCCGGCTGGGCGTTGAACGACCCTGTGCCGCGCTTCAGGCCTTCACCGACCCTGAGGTCGCCAATGTCGCGGGCCAGCACGGGAACGCCGCCTTGCTCCCCGACAATGACCTCTCCGAAGGCCTCAGGCGTCTCAGCGCGGCCGACCCCCTCCACCAGCAGTTCCTGGCCATTCTCCACCACGACGCCGGCCGAGCGGGTGGCGCTGGCCTGTTCCATCGCGGAGATGACGTCATTCATTCCGACGCCACGTGCGCTCATCCGCCCGGGATCCACCAGCAACTGGACCTGCCGCTCGTCGCCGCCGATGGTCATCACCTCGGCGACGCCCGGAACGGCCAGCAGGCGGCGGCGGACCGTCCAGTCCGCGACGCTCTTCAGCTCCATCGGCGAATGGGTGTCTGAGCGCAGGGCGACGAACATGATCTCGCCCATCACCGAGGAGGCCGGCGCCATCACCGGCGGCGGCAGGTCGTCGGGCAGGGCGCCGGCTGCGGCGCCCAGGCGTTCGGAGACCGCGCGCCTGGCCTCGGCCGCATCTGTCGTCCAGCCGAACTCCAGGGTGACCACGGCCAGACCCGTGGTGGAGTTCGAACGAATGCGCCGCAAGCCTGGGGCGCCGTTCAAGGTGGTCTCCAGCGGAATGGTGACCAGCTGCTCCACTTCGGTGGGGGTGTAGCCGCCGGCGTCCACCACCACCTGAACCGAAGGCGCGGTCAGATCCGGCAGAACATCGACGGGCATGCGACTGGCCACCCCGATGCCGCCGATCGTCAGCAGCATGGAGAGGGCGTAGATCGTCAGACGGTTGGCCAGGGCCCAGGCGACAAGGCGCTCGATCATCGAGGTGAGTCCTTAGTGTGCATGGCCATGGCCAAAGGCGTCGGGCGTGGCGGCGGCGGCGCGGACGGTGGCGGCGCCCTGGGTGACCACCCGTTCGCCGGGGCGGAGATCACCGGTGACGGCGATGCGATCCCCGCTGGCGCGGCCGCGGGTCACCATCCGGCGTTCAAAGGCCTCGCCGGAGACCTGGACATAAACGACATCCTGGCCGCCCTCGTTGATGATGGCCTCCGCAGGCACGCTGAGGGCGGAGGCCCCCTGGCCCCTGGCCAACCGCCCCTGAACCCGCTGGCCGGGGCGAAGCTGATCGCCGTCATAGGCGAAGACCACCTCGGCGGTGCGCGTCCTTGGGTCGATCATGCTGGCGTCGCTCACCCGCCGCAGGTCGCCCAGATCCAGGCGATCGCCGTTGACGATGACGTCCAGGCCGAAGGCGGGGCCAAGGCCGACGGCCTGGGCCTCAGGAACCTGGGCCACAAGCCACAGGCGTGTCGGATCACCGATCCGCATCAACTCGTCACCGGCCGCGACCGGCGCGCCGCGCACGAGGGCGGAGGCCAGGATACGCCCGGAGATGGGTGAGGTGAGCGGTACGGCGGGGCCGCCGCCAGCCAGGGCGCTGCGGCGGTTCTGGGCGGCGGCCAGCTGGGCCGAGGCCAGCTGCTCTGCGGTCCGCGCTTCATCCAGCCGCCGAGACGGCGCAGCTTCTGCCGCAACAAGCTGCTGCATGCGCGCCGCCTCGCGTCGGGCGGCCTCAAGGGTGATGCGGGCTTCAGCGATGCCTAAGTCCAGGGCCGCGACATCCTGGCCCTCGCCCAGCCGGGCGCTGATGCTGGCGAGCTGCTGGCCGCTCCGCACGGCGGCGCCGACCATGGGGACCGTCGCGCCTGTGCGGATGACACCGGACACAGGCGCGGTCACCACAGCCTCTGCGTCAGGCGCGAGCCTGACGTCGATCGTCACCGGCACGGTCTGGGCGAGCAGCCCCTCGACGACGGGGCGGGTGGCGAAGGGGACACGCCACTGCGCCTCCTTCGGGAAGGCGATATGGTCGGGGTTCTCCACATGCTCGGGCGCAGCCGCGGCGCCAGCCTCGCTGGTGGCGTGCACCGTCACCATTCCGAGGTCGTGAACGCTTTCGCCACCTGGCCCCACATGGCGCAGGCGAAGGCGCGCCTCTCCGGACCGTGTCGCAGTGAGCAGGGGGCGGAAGATGCCCGGGGTGTCGGACACCTTGGCCGAGCCCTGGTCGACCTTGCCGTCTGGCCAGGTGAGTTCGGCGAACAGCTCGCCATCGCTCACGGCCCGATAATCGGACAGGCGGCTCAGGTGCGCATCGAACCGGCGTCGCCGGTCCAGCACCAGGGGGCGGTATTCGACAAAGAGTTCCGTCGTCTCCGCATAGTCGGTGACGGTGACGCCTCCCGCCGCGTGCCCTTCGGCCGCGGGCGCGCCGCGGTCAGAACAGGCGGAGAGCAGGATGAGCGCCGCCAGTGCGGCGGGAAGCATCGCCTTCATGATTGGTCTGTCCTTCAGTGCGGGTGGTCGGCGTCTTCGCCGTCATGTTCGTGGCCGTGCTCTTCGGCGCTCTCGACCGGCTCGGCGACATCGTCGTCCTCATGGACCGGCGCGGCGGTCTCAGCCGCCGCCGGGGCCGCCTCAGCGGCGTCAGAGGGCGCTTCGGTCGCCGTCTCGCCGGCTGGCGAGCAGGCGGCGAGCAATCCCGTCAGCAGGATCGCGGGAAGCGTGGTGCGAATGATCATGGGGTAGGTCCTCCTTGGGCGAGATCGAGTTCGATGGCGGCCAGGACGGCGCGCTCCGTCAGCTCGAGGGTTGAAGTCTTTGCATCATGGGCGGCGCGGTAGGCGTCGATCAGTTCGGCCACCCCGATTTCACCGGCCGCATAGGCGACCTCGGCGATTTCGCTGAGACGCCCGGCGTCTGCGGCCGTGCGCGCAGCGGCGCTCGCCGCTTCAGTCGCGGCGACGGCGCGGGCCCGGGCGGTGGCGGTTTCTGCAGCCACGGCGCGGCGCGCCAGAGCCGCGTCGGCCGCGGCCAGGCGCGCCAGGGCTTGAGCCTCCCGGCTGGCGGCCCCACCCGAATTGAAGAGGGGAACGGTCGCGCCGATGGTGACGGCCGGGCCATCAGAGGATCCAAAGGGGGTTTCGACGCGCCGGTAGCCAATACCCACCTCTAGCTCCGGGAGGCGTGCGCGGGCCGCGGCCCTGGCTGTGGAACGGGCCGCCTCAAGCCGCCGCTCCGTCGCCTCAAGATCCTGTCGTCGGGCGCCGTCGGCCGGCGATGAGAGGATCGGAGGCCTCAAGGGGCCGGCGCTCCTGACGCCCTCCAGCCCGGTGATCTCTGCCAGGGTGATGCAGGTCGCCGTCTGCTCGCCTGCGGCGAGCCCGGCCTGCGCCTCGGCGGCGCTCAGTTCGACCCGCACGCGCCGCAGGTCATAGGCCGCGGTGTCCCCGGCCTCGACCCGTTCGCCGACGATACGCAGGGCGCTCTGAAGCTCGTTGACGAAGGTCGTATGGACCCTGGCGATCTCCCCGGCGGTGGCGCATTGCGCATAGGCTCGACGGGCGGCCGCCCTGCGTTGCTCCAGTTCCCGACCGGTTTCGGCGATCACAGCAAAGGACTCGGCCTCGGCCGCAGCTCTCAAGGCGTTGCGTCGTCCCGAGATGTCGATGGGCTGGACGATCTGCGCCTGCCACTCCTCCTCCTCATCGAGGACGCCGCTTAACCGGCTGCGGGTGACCGAGACAGAAGGGTTGTCCAGCAGGCCGATCGTCTCGGCGCGGGCGCTGGCGGCCGCGCGAGCCGCCGCGCCGCTGGTCTGAAAGTCTGAATCGCCCAGGGCGCGGGCGATTGCTTCGGCCTCGTCGATGCGAACCTCGGCCGGCTGCGCCTGGGCGCTTGGCTGCGCCGCGAGAAGCAGGAAGGCGAGGACGCTTGACCCATAATGGAGCGGGCGAAGGCGCAAGGAGGGCATGAGGAGGCTCCGCTTGAACGACATGAAGCCGACACGCAGGCGCGCGCCGGCCAAAGGCGATTCAAACGAGGCGGGGCGGGCGGCCGTCTGGGGGTGGCGACAGGCCGCGCGGCGTGCGATCCGTCTCGGCGCGAACGGCCGACTGCAAGCCGAAATCGGCCAGGTCGTGGTCCACCATCAGAGCCGGCGCCACGCAGGCGAGGCTGGTGACGGGGCCATGGTCGTGGCTGGCGCGGTCTTCGTCCGGCGCCTCGTCATGTTGGCCATGCGACGCGATCACGGCGCCGGTCTCTTCATCATGGTGGTGATGGTCGCCGACACTCACCGGCGAAACCCAGTGCGAGACCGAGTGAGCGTCCACCGCCAGGGCCGGGGTGGCGATGGCGAACATCACGAGCATCACGCCAACAAGGCGGGCCAGATGATGGCGGAGCTTGGACACGCGAGACTTGTACTGTGCGGCGCCCTGGCTCGCAATCGGTCGATCGACGACCTGACGTCTCGGTTTGGCATGGGCGAGATCAACATGGTCGGCGAGACATCCGAGCCGCAGTAGGGCGATGCGCACAGGAACATTCCGCCCTGACGCCTATGGAGCCGCGGTGGGAGGCTGCGCTGAGGGCTGGTCGTGCTGGGCGCGCATCGACGCGCTCGAACGTGACGGGTCGGTGAAGTTTGAGTGAAATCGACTGTCACACGCTGAGGGGTTGTGCGCGCCCGTCGTTGAGGGGGCGGGGGGCAAGGGCCGGGCGTGCATGTCCGGTTCCCCGCCGTCGCAACCTCGACACGCGGAGAATTTCAGTGAACGGAATGAACCAGAACCCTGGGCGAGGCCGCGCGCGCCGCCTCGCCGGGCTGATGACCAGCTGCGCCGCCATCGGCCTCCTCGCCGCCACCGGCGCCCAGGCCCAGGACGGCGCCACCGAGGTCGACGAATTGATCGTCACCGGCAGCTATCAGCGCAGCCTGCAGCAGGCGGTGGAGCTGAAGCGTGAGAATGTCGGCTTCTCCGACTCCATCGTCGCCACGGACGTCGCCAACTTCCCCGAGCAGAACCTGGCCGAAGCGCTGCAGCGCATGCCCGGTGTGACGATCGAGCGGAACAAGGGGCTGGGAACCCGCGTCATGGTCCGCGGCCTGCCCAGCGAGTTCACCTTCGTGACGATCAACGACCTGGCCACCGCCTCGGGCAGCGGCGGGCGCGACGTCGAGTTCGACATCTTCGCTTCGGAGATCATCCAGCAGGTCACCGTCCAGAAGTCGCCGACCGCGGCCGACGAGGAAGGTGGCATCGCCGGCTCGATCAATATCAGCACCGCCCGGCCGTTCGACTATGACGGGCTCCGTCTGGTGGGCTCGGTGGAGGGCGCCTACAACTCCATCTCCGAAGAGATCGACCCCAAGCTGTCCTTCCTGGCCAGCAACACCTGGGGCGACTTCGGCGCCCTGATCTCGGTCTCCACGGCCAAGCGGACCAACCGCACAGACTCCAATTCCGGCATCAATTTCCGCCCGGCCTTCCGCTTTCTGGAGGCCTCCGGGACCCGTGGAACCCAGGCCCAGAGCGTGCTGGCGCGGGACGCCGACGTTGTGGTGCAAGACCGTCGGAACCGCGATGAAACCGGCCGGATCATCTTCCAGGACAAGGTCGGCGACCGGGTCTATGTGAACGAGCAGGACCAATGGGGCGCGACCCTGTCACTGCAGTATCGGCCCTCAGCCAATTTCAGCCTAGCCTTTGACGGCATGGTCGGCGGCTACGACGCCACCGAGGACGAATATGACGCCGCGGCCTATTCGGCATCGAGCCGCAGCACCTTCGAGACCATCCACGCCTACGACAAGACCACCCTGGCCGACTACGGCATGGTGGTTCTGCGCGACGTCTCCTACACCGCCACCCAGCATGAGTTCCTCAGCAAGGAGCGCATCAACAAGACCGACTACGCCCAGTTCGGCGCCGAGCTGAACTGGCGGGGGGACAACTGGGAATTCAACGCCCTGGCCGGCTTTTCGGGCGCGGAAAAGACGCTGGACAACGCCAATCTGAAGCACGTGGCCTATGCGCCGTCGCGGACGCGCTGGACGGCCAATGGCGGCGAGACGGTCCCCAGCGCCAATCCGGCGACGATCGATATGTACAATTCGCCGACGCGTTATCTGTTCGAGGCCTATGAGACCAATCTCGAGGCCATCACCGACGACAAGTACGCCGCCCAGGCCGACTTCACGCGGTATTTCGACCTGTCGGCCTTTCCGGCGCTTTCAAGCATCCAGGTCGGCGCCCGCTACACCGACAAGTCCAAGACGCGGCAGTATGGGTCGCTGAACATCCAGGGCCCGGGCCCGGGAGACTCCTCCTATGTGAACACCCGGACCCTGGCCGACAGCCCGTTGACAGCGATCGGCGATCTGGTCCCGGGGGGCGACTATAGCGCCCGGGATCTGACCTGGAGCCAAGTCTCGAACGAATACGCCCGCAACACCTTCCGCTATGCCGGCTTCTTCACCCCCTTCAATGACGGCCAGTTCTACGAAGTGGCGGAAGAGACGCTCAGCCTCTACGCCATGGCCGATTTCGACTTCGAGATCGCCCGCGTGCCGGTCTTCGTGAATGGCGGGGCCCGCTATGTGGACACCAAGGTGACGTCCGCGGGCTTCCACCAGATTCAGAACCCCAACGGCACGACGGGCTACACCCCTGATCCGGTGTCCAGTGAGGGCGGCTACGACAAGATCCTGCCGAGCCTGAACATCAACGCCGAACTCACCGACAGCATCATCCTGCGGGGCGCGGCCTCGGAGACGCTGATCCGTCCGGCCCTCAGCGATTTGGCCTACAAGCGCACCGCCAGCTTCAATTCGTTCCGCTTCACCGACGGCAACCCGAACCTCGCCCCCACCTACGCCAAGCAGTGGGAAGTGGGCCTGGAGAAGTACCTGGCCGACGGCGGTCTGCTGTCGATCTCCTACTTCTGGAAGGAGATCGAGGGCGTGGTCCGCAGCGAGCTGACCGGGACCGTCCCCAACGTCACCAAGTACAACGCCAATGGTACGATCGACGGAGTCTACGACTTCGACGTCTATCAGCCGGTCAACGCCGAGGGCTCCTATGAGGTCAGCGGCGTGGAGCTGGTGGCCATGGTGCCGCTGAGCCTCCTCTATGCGCCGCTGGAAGGCTTCGGCGTGAACGCCAACTACACCCTGCTGGACAGCTCGCTGACCGGTGAATCCGACCTGGGCATCCCGACGCCGCCGGTGGGCCTGGCCGACAAGACCTACAACGTCACCCTCTATTACGAGAACGACCGCTTCCAGGCCCGGGCATCCTACAACTACAAGGACAAGTACGTCGAAGGCATCGGCTATGAGATGTATCCCATCTGGCGCGACGCCTACGGCCAGACCGACATCTCCGTCAGCTATGATGTGAACGACCGCATCCAGCTCAGCCTGGAAGGGATCAACATCACCGACGAGGAAACCAAGGGCTACACCATTCATCCCTCCTTCCCGACCATGTACGAGCTTTCCGGGCGTCGGTTCAGCCTGGGCCTGCGCATGGAGTGGTGAGCGACGCCTTGATCGCGCGATCTATCGAGACCCCCGGCGGAGCGCGCCATCCCCTCGCGCGCCGCCGGGCGCTGCGCCCCCTCCTATGGAGGGGGCGTCTTTGCGCCTGTATGGCCGAAAGGCAGGGCGCCCATGGGGGCTGAGTTCGACCTCAACAGATTGCGCGCCGATCTGGTCGCCTATCTCCGCCGCAAGGACCGGGGCGGCGAGGAGGCCGAGGACGTGGCGCAGGAGGCCTTCGCCCGCTTTCATCGCAGCGGCCACGATGTGACCGCCGCCGACGCCCGGCCGCTGCTGTTCGTCATCGCGAAGCATATTCAGCTGGACCGCTGGAAGGCCGCCGGCCGGGAGGCACGGCGCAACGCGCTGGAGGATGTCTATGACCTCGACTCCGGCCCCCATGCCCTGGCCAGCCCCGCGCCGCGGGCCGACCAGCAGCTGATCGACCGTCAGAACCTGGCCGCCGCCGCCGCGGCCATCCGCGCCCTGCCGCCCAAGACCCGCGACGCCTTCCTGTTGCACCGGTTCGAAGGCCTGACCTACCGACAGATCGCCGGGCGGCTGGGAATCTCTGTCAGCATGATCGAAAAACACATCGCCGAGGCTCTCCGGCAATTGAAGACGTCCCGGGGTGATTGAGGTGTCGGGTTCTTGGATCGTTGTCCCTTGTAGCGCCCGCCGTGAGGCTGGCCGCCCACTGAAGAGGAATTCGCCGCGCTGATGCTCGACCGCCTCGCCGCCCTGTTCGCCGCCCGGCCCGCCACGGCCGAGGCCTGGCTCGCCCGCATGGGACGGCCAGACCTGAGCCCGCGCGACCAGTCGGCCTTCGAGGCCTGGCTCGAGGCCGATCCCGATCACCTGCGGCAGTATGAGACGCTGAAGACCGCCAACGCTGAATTGGCGGGCCTGCGCCATGCCTTCGAAGGCGATCTCGCCCGCCTGCGGCGCGGCGCGGCGCGGCGGTCGGGCGCGCCGAGGGGTCTGGTCTTTGGCGGCGGCCTGGCCGCCGTGGCCGCGGTGGTGGCGGCAATCGCCCTGCTGCCCATGCTGCGAACCACACCTGAGAGCCAGCTGTTCGAAAGCGCGCCAGGCCAGATCGTCGACCTGACCCTGGAGGACGGCTCGCAGGTGACCCTGGACGCCGACTCCGCCATCCGTGTCGCCTTCGCCAAGGATGTGCGCCGCCTGACCCTGGAGCGGGGCTCGGCCTATTTCGAGGTGCAGCACGACTCGGGTCACCCCTTCCAGGTGGCGGTGGCCGACCGGCGGGTGATCGTCACCGGCACGCGATTCGTCACGGCCATCACCGGCGACAGCGCCCAGATCTCGGTCCTTCAGGGCCGGGTGGCGATCGGGCGTCGCGATGCGGCCCGGGCCGATGCGCTGGAGGGCGCGCTGGGGGTCACGGCCGGCCAACAGGCGCGCTTCCGGTCCGGCGCGCCACAGATCGACAAGACCCGCGCCGACCTGGAGACGGCGACCGCCTGGCGCCAGCGTCGCCTGGTTTTCCGCAACGCGCCCCTATCCGAGGTGATCACGGCCGCGGCCCGCTACTCCGAGGCGCCCCTGGTCCTCGCCGACCCGGCCCTGGGCCATATGCGGATCACCGCGGTCCTGCCCCTGGAGGGGGAGGGCGCCCTGGCTGACCGTATGGCTGCGCTTTTGCCTATTCGCACCGAACAGGCCGCCGACGGCCGGGTCATGATCCGGGCCGAATAGCGGCCATCGCAGAGCTGTCACGCCCGTGCGTTAGGGCCGCTACGCATGGTCCGTCCCCGGCTCACCTGCCTGACCCTGTTCACCGCAACCTTGGGCCCAAGCGGGCGCCGAGGTTTGCTCTGCGCTGTGGTCCTGGCCTTCGCCTTGGTTCAGCCGGCCCAAGCCCAGTCCAGTCGCCAGATCCATCTGGACATCCCCGCCCAGGACGCTTCATCGGCGCTGCTGCAGCTGTGTCTGGCCGCCGGCTGCGAGCTGGCCTTCACCCCAGGCGAGGGGCGCAGCATCCGCACCCGGGCCGTGCGCGGACAGATGAGCTGGCGGGCCGCGCTCGCGCAGATGCTGGACGGCACGGACCTGCGCTACCGCTTTGTGGGGTCAAGAGGCGTGCGGATCTGGGTCGCAGCGCCGGCGGCGGAGCCGACGCCGCCTGAGGCGGTGGAGGTGCGGGGGGTCGAGGTCATTGGCCGCCTCTCCGAGCAGATTGACAAAGGGCTCAGCCGGAAACGGGAGGCCGACAGCATCTCCGACATGGTGACCTCAGACCGGATCGGGGACCTGCCCGCCGCCAACCTGGCCGAAGCCCTGCAGCGTGTGCCCGGCGTGGCCATCGAGCGCGAGGTGGGCGAGGGGCAGTTCGTCAGCGTCCGGGGGCTTGGCCCCCTGTTCCAGTCGGTGACCCTGAACGGCGCGCCGGTGGCCTTCAACGAGAACATCCGCAACTCCACCCAGAGCGGGCGCCAGTTCCGCTTCCGGGCCCTTTCGGTCGATCTGCTTTCCGGCGCCCGCCTGACCAAGTCCTCGTCGCCGGACCTGATCGATGGCGGCATCGGCTCCAATATCGACATCGAGACGGCTGGCGGCCTCGATGGCGATCCCTTCCTGTCCCTTCGCCTGGGCGCGGAGGCGAGCCCGCGGTCGGACAAGCTCGGGGCCGACCTCTCCATGGCTGGGCGACTGGTATCGGCCGATGGGAGCTTGGGCCTGATCGCCGGGCTATCGGAGGAAACGCGGACTGTTCGCTATGACCGTTTCCAGATCATGCGCTATGGCCAGACGGTCATCGACGGCGAGCGGCTGGTCACCCCGAACGACGTCCGCACCACGGTGGAATCGGAGGCGCGTCGACGACGCAGCCTGTTCATAGGCGCCGACTGGCGACCATCGGCCGATGTGCAGCTCGATTTCGACGCCCTGGTCTCGACCTTCGACAACGCCATTCGCGAGGACCGGCTGGTGTTCGGTCTGGGCGCGGCCATGGCCAAGCCGGGCGCGACAGTGCGTGCGAAAAACGGTGTGGTCACCGCCGCCAGCGTTACAGACGGTCAGATCGACAACAACACCGAGTTCTCCGACCAGTCGCATCTGAACATACTGGTCTCGGTCGGGGCCGACGTCGTCCTGGGTGATTGGCGGCTGACCCCGCGGCTCAGCGCCTCTCAGGCCTATTCAGTGCTGGACACGCCGCTGGAGCGCTTCTCCACAGGGTCGCCCGAGGGGGTCGCCTACAGCTTCGACCTGGGCGATGCGGCCCGGTCCCGGCGGGCCGCCAGCCTGACCACCGACTTCGACCTCCTCAACCCCGCCAGCCTGACCTTGGGCCAGTTGAGCATCCGCGCCGTGGAGTCCCGCGACGCAGATGTGACAGCAATGTTCGACGCCGAGCGCCGTCTCGACTCCCATAGGGCGGGCGTCGGCGTCACGGCGCTTCGATGGGGCGTCCAGGTCAGCGACCGGAGCCGGGACTATGATCGCCGCGATCGGCGCGCCATTCCCTTGACGGCCGACGCCGGTGTGGCCGGATTTTTCACCGGCGCCACGCCGTCTGATGTCTTCAGCGACCTCCTCGCCGTCCGCCCGACCCCCTGGGCCACAGCCGACTTCGGGCGCCTGCGCCCGGCCTTTCGTATTGCGGATCCAGCCGCCGACATCGTCTTCCAGCCCGGAGACGTGGCGCCGACCGGCACCGACCAGCAGAACTCCTACGAGGTCGGCGAGCAGGTGGCGGCGGCCTATCTGCGTCTGGATTTCGAAGGCCAGGTGGTGGCGCGCCGCCTCTCCGGCAATTTCGGGGTGCGCGCCATCGAGACCCGCACCCATGTGGAAGGCGCGCGCCTGGAGCGGGTGGGCGATGCGGCCCAGGTTCGATCGGTGACCTTCGACGGCGACCATCGGGCGGTCCTGCCGAGCCTGAACCTGGCCGTCGATCTGAATGAGACCTCAATCCTGCGGGTGGCGGCGTCACGCTCGATCACCCGGCCGTCCCTGGCCGATCTGCGGGCCGCCACCGTGCCGGCGAGCGTCCTCGTGTCGGCGATCTACGAGGATGGCGAGGCGGCGGTCACCGACCCGGAAGACGGCCTGATCTTCAGCGGGGTTGGGGGCAACCCGGCCCTGACGCCCTATGTCTCGACCAATGTCGACGTCTCCTATGAGGTCACCGGCCGGCGCACCAGCCTGTCCATCGCCTATTTCCACAAGACCATCGACGACTTCATCGAGACGGTGGCTGCGCCGGAGGTGCTGACCTTCGAAACCCACGCCGGCCCCCTGGTCGAGGCCGAGGTCCTGATGAGCCGACCGCACAATGTCGGGCGCGCCACAATCGATGGCGTGGAATTCGGTCTGCATCAGCGCCTGGCCTATGGCCTGGGCCTCTGGGCCAGCGCCACCTGGACCCACTCGCGGCTGGACGGCGGCGGCCGGCTGACCGGCGTCTCGGACTGGGCCTGGTCGCTCAGCCCCTATCTGGAGCGCGGCCCCTTCAGCGTGAACCTGTCCTGGTCCTGGCGTTCGCCCTTCCGCTCCGAGGCCGACATGCAGGGCGGCGGCGTCTCGGACTTCACCGTCGGCGCGGCGGGTTATCTGGACGCCCAGGCGGTCTATCAACTGCCAGGCCAGGCCGAGCTGGTCGTCGCCGTCACCAACCTCACCGACACGCGCGAACTCGCCTACGAAGGCTCCAGGGACCGCCTCCTGCAACTCGGATCGGTCGGCCGTCAGGCCTCCCTCGGCCTCCGCTGGGTCTGGTGAGGCGAGGCGGCCGACAGCGCCGAGGAGGGCGCGATCCCTTCTAGCCGCCCGGATCGACGGCCAGCAGGGCGACCGGCAGGCGGGCGAACAGCTTGGCGGCGAGGACGGCGCCCGTAGGGTGGGCCTGTCTGCTCAGATGGTCATGGAGCGTCTCGACCTGGCGCGCGTCGATCATCACGACCGTGTCGTCCCACCAGGCCTGGTCGGGCAGCGGAAGGCCTCCCGTGAGTTCGGCGGGCGAGCCGATCACCGCCGCGGCGATCACCGTGTCGGCAGCCGTCCGGCGGGCGAAGGCGATGACCGCGTCTTTCCGACGCCCCTCCACCCGCAGCGGCGCATAGCTCCCATAGGCGAAGACATCGGGCCTGGCCTTGCGGAGATCGAGCGTGCGGCTCAAGACCCACTGCTTCACCGCCCCGGCGCGCCAGTCGGCCAGGGGGTTTTCAGGCGAGGTCTGGCCCAGCATCTGCTGGCGCAGGGCGAAGTCCACCGGGCGGCGATTGTCGGGATCCACCAGGCTGAAGTCCCAGAGCTCGGTCCCCTGATAGGTGTCGGGCACGCCAGGGCTGGTACAGCGCAGGAGGGCCTGGGCGAGCCCCTTGATGGCTCCGGCCGGGGCGATCTCTTCCACCAGATCTGAAAGGGCTGCGCGATAGGCGCGATCGCGCAGGCAGCGGTCGAGATAGGCGAGGCAGGCGCGCTCATAATCGGCGTCCGGGACCGCCCAGGAGGATCGCAGCTTGCCCTCCCGAAGAGCCTTGGTGAACCAGCCGGCCACCCGCTCGCCAAACACCTTCAGCCGCGCCGCATCGTCCGTGTCCAGGTCAAGCGGCAGGGCGCCCGCCAGGGTCTGGTGCAGCTGATAGGCGTCGGCCGGATCGACCTGCGGCGGCGCGCCCGCGAGCCAGGGGCGCACCCAGGTCGCCCAGGCCTCCGGGCGTTCGCTGAGCACGGCCAGCCGGGCGCGCACGTCTTCGCCGCGTTTGTGGTCGTGGGTGGCGGTGGTGAGCATACTGCCGGGCCAATCCTTGGTTCGGGCGAGATTGGCGGCGTGGAATTCGTCCGCGTCGATGGCCAGGCGGCCGGGATACGAGCCCACCTCGTTGCGCGAGATCAGGCGCAGATAGCGGTAGAAGGCGGTGTCTTCCGCCGACTTGGCCGCCACCGGCGCGCTGAGCTGATGGAACCGCTGCAGCGCCCGGCGCCGGGCGTCGGGCGCGCCAGGCCCACCGCCCGTCAGCCAGACCTCGATCTGGTCGAGCGCCGGTCGGTCGGCGGGCGCGATGGCCGACTGCGCCCTGGCCATGGCCTGCGCCAGGATGTCGGCCTCGCCCCGGGAAAGCGCCTCGCCCTCGCCATAGAGCCTGTAGGCGGGAAAGCCCGTGAGCAGCTGGGTGATGGCGCGGCGCAGGGCGCGCTGCGTCAGGTCGCGGGTCTTAAGATCATCGCGGGCCAGATCGTGGAAGGCGCCGGCGACGGCGTCGACCTGACCGGCGAAGCCGTGGGTGAGGATCTCCAGCCGGGCGGCATGTTCTTCGTCGGCATAGTCGCCCTCGCGCCGGCTGATCTCAACCCAGAGCGCGGCGAGGGGGGCGGCGCCATCCGGCTCATGGAGCAGGGCCGAGACGCCGTCCATGAACTCATAGCCGGTGGTCCCGTCGCAGGCCCAATCGCGGCTCAGGGCTTCGCCCTCGGCCAGGATCTTCTCCACCACCAGATAGGCTGGGCCGGGCGTCGAGCCTGCGGGTCTGGCGGCTTCCAGCTTCGCCAGTTCGCCCCGCAGGCGGGTGAGGTATCCGGCCGGATCGGCCAGGCCGTCGATGTGATCGATGCGCAGGCCATCGATCAGCCCCTCGGCATAGAGCCGAAGCGGCAGGGCGTGGATGCGGTCGAAGACCTCCGGGTCTTCCACGCGGACGCCGGCCAGTTCGGTGATGTCGAAGAAGCGCCGCCAGTTGATCTCGTCGCCCGCGCTCTGCCACCAGGCCAGGCGATAGGCTTGGCGTTCCAGCAACTCGTGAAGGCGCCCGCGGCCCGGTTCCTTGGCGGGGTCGTAGGCCTCAAGGCCGAGCTTGAAGACCTCGGCCCGATCGGCCGCGCGGATCGGAAACCGGTGGTGCCCGTAGGCTGTGGCCCACAGCGATCCATCAGGGCCAGCTTCGAGCTGGATGTCGCCGCCCGCCAGGGCCTCGCCATAGGGCGCGCCGAGGAAGGGGGCCAGGACCCTGCCCTGCAGGGCAGGGTCGCGGGGCCGCCAGTCAATGTCGAACAGCTTGGCGAATGCGCTGGCCTCGCCCTTCTCCAGCACGTCCAGCCACCAGGCGTTGTCTGACCCGCCGACGGCGAGATGGTTCGGCACTATGTCGAGAATGATCCCCAGGCCCTCGGCCTTCAGCGCCGCCGCCATCTGGCGGAAGCCATCTTCGCCGCCGAGCGCCGGGTTGATGGCGGTGGGATCGACCACGTCATAGCCATGGGTGGACCCGGCCCGGGCCACGGCGATGGGCGAGGCGTAGACATGGCTGACGCCGAGGTCGCGCAGATAGCCCGCGAGCGCGGCCCCGTCGGCGAAGGTGAAGCCGGCATGGAACTGCAGCCGGTAGGTCGCCGTGGGGGTCATAGGGGCCGCGATTTGTTCAGGCTGGCGATCCGGCCGGCCTGGCCGGGCGCGTCGAACAGCGCCTCGGCTGGCCCTGCCAGGCGTCTGCGCCAATTGGGGTGTTCGGTGGTGGTGCCGGGCAGGTTGGGCTGCGCCTCCAGGCCCAGCAGGTCCTCGATGGGCAGGATGGCAAGTTCGGCGCGGGTCCCGGCCAGAAATCCGACCGCGGCGTCGACGACTGGGCCTGTCGTGGCGGCCGGTGGCGCATCGCCCTCGGCGCAGCCTGCGTCGGAGAAGGCCGCCCATAGCGCCGCCCTTTGAGTGTCGCGCTCGGATCGCAGCGTCGCCGCCTCATCGGCCGCCAGGTCAGGCTGCATCCGAAGGCGCCAGTCGATGTCGGTCCCGCGCCACCAGCCGGCGATGGGGGGCAGGTCGTGGGTGGTGGTCATGGCGCAGGCCCGCGGTGACCACTGGTCCGGCGCCTTGAACGCGCCCGCCTTGTCCTGTTCGAACAGCAGGACCTGCATGCCGCGCACCCCGCCCGCGTCCAGGGCCTCACGCAGGCCGGCTGGCACCGTGCCGAGGTCCTCGCCCACCACGAGGACCTTATGGCGGTGGGACTCCAGGGCGATCAGCCGCATCAGGTCCTGCATGGGATAGGTGAGATAGGCGCCTTCCGTCGGTCCCGCGCCGTGGGGCACGACCCAGAGCCGGCGCAGGCCCAGGATATGGTCGATCCTCACCCCGCCGGCGTGGCGCATGGCCGAACGCAGGGTGGCCAGGAAGCCTTCATAGCCGCTGGTCGCCAGGGCTCGGGGAGAGAAGGTGGTGACCCCCCAGTCCTGACCCCTGGCCTGAAAGGCGTCCGGCGGGGCGCCGATGTTGAGCCCGCCCAAAAGGTCCTGCGGCCGCGACCAGGCGTGGCTGCCGCCGGGATCCATGCCGACCGCCACATCGGTGATCAGGCCCACCGGCATGCCGGCGCTCCGGGCCGCCTGCTGGGCATGGGCCAGGCTTCGGTCGGCGAGCCACTGGACGAAGACGTGGAAGGCCAACTCGTCGGCGTGCTGGGCGGCGAAGGCGGCCACGGCGGGGCTTTCGGCGTCGTGAATCTCCTCTGGCCAGTCAGGCCAACCGCGGGCGCCGTCCCGGGCGAAGAAGACCCCGTGGATCGCCTCGAACCGGGCATGGCCCTGCAGGTCATCACCGCCCTCGGCTTCGAACTGACGCAGATCGGCCCGCAAGTTCTCTGACGCGGCGGTCTTGAAGCGGGCGTAGACTTGGCGCAGGGCCGCCATTCGCGCCGGAATGGCCTGCGCCCAGTCGATCAGCTCATCCCCGCCCGTCTGCGGGCCCAGGTCGCCGAGTTCGGGGCCCAGTACGGCGGCCGGATCGGCATAGAGGCCGTTGAGGAACAGGCGGCTGGAGGGGGCGTAGGGGCTGAACCGGTCGGGGTCGGCGGCGAACAGGGCGTGGACCGGGCTGATGGCCAGGGCCGCGCCCCCGTGCTCGCCAAGGGCGCTGGCGAAGGACGCCAGATGGCCGAAATCGCCGAAGGGCCGGGGCTCGCCCCCGCGCAGACCGTAGAGCTGCACGGCTAGGCCCCAGAGGCGCCGGCCCGGGGCCAGGTCTTCCAGACCAAAGGCGCGCGGCGGCGCCACCGCCACGGTGATGGTCTGGTCCCCCACCTCAAGCCGATGATAGCCCGGCGTCTCCACGCCCTCGCGGGTGAACCCGGTGGCGGGGTCCAGGGAGAGGTCGAGACGCCCGCCATCCTCCAGCCTCAGGCTTGCGGTCGAGCCGCACGGGCCGCCCAGCGGCTGGAAGGGGCTTCCCACCTCGACGGTGATGAAGTCGGGCGGCGGCGGCGCGCGGAGCTTTTCACGGCTGTCGAGCAACTCATCGGCCGTCGCGGCGGGCAGGCCGAGGGCCGCCAGCACGGCGCGCAGGGTGTCCGGCGGCGTGCGCCGCGGCGCCCCGTGGACGTCTTCCCACTCGATAAGGACCCCGGCCTCGGTCGCGAAGGCCTCAAGCTCCGGCTCGTTCACCGCCGCGGCTCCAGCCAGGCGATGAGGCTGGCAGGGGCGAGGGCGCCATCGTCATCCAGACCCTCGCCCACCGTGGCGGCCGCCACCCGCTGGGGGGCGTCAGCCAGCTCTGCGGGCTCCGAGCCGAGATTGAGCGCCAGGGTCCAGCGGGATCCATCCCCGAGACGCCAGCTGGCCTTGACCGCGGCCGGGCCGATGGCGCTGGCCCCAAGGCTGTGGGCGCCCTTCAGCCGGGGGATCAGATCCCGGGCGCGGATCTGGAGCAGGTCCCTGTAGAGGTGGCGCCAGTCGGCGGCGTCCGGCCCCGGCTCCGGGTGCGAGGCCTCGTAGGTCTCAGGGTCATTGGGGTCTGGAATTTGCGCCCGGGCTTCGGCATCGGCGAAGGCCGGGAAGTGGGCGAACTCGGCGCGTCGGCCCTCGCGGACCGCCTCGGCCAAGTCGTCATTATGGTCGGTGAAATAGAGGAAGGGCGCGCGGCTGCCGACCCCGTCGCCCATGAAGACCATGGGAATCTGGGGCGCCAGGAGCAGGAGGGCCGTAGCGGCCTTCAAGGCCTTGGGGTCAGCCAAGACCGTCAGCCGTTCGCCCAGGGCCCGGTTGCCGATCTGGTCATGGTTCTGGATGAAGTTCACGAAGGCCGTTGGGGGCAGGCTGGCGCTGGGGCCGCCCCGGGGGGCGCCGTCCCGGAGGGGGAAGGGCTCGCCCTGATAGACGAAGCCTTCGGCGAGGCTGCGGGCCATGGCCTTGGCCGGCGCCTCGGCATAGGCGGCGTAATAGCCCTCGGTCTCGCCGGTCAGCATTACGTGCAGAACGTGGTGGGCGTCGTCGTTCCACTGGGCGTCAAAGGCGCCGCTGAGGTGTTCGGGAACATTGTCGTCGTTCTCGAGGATCAGGTGAATGTGCCGGTCGCGGCCGGCGGCGGCCCTGACCGCCTCGCCCATCTCGTCAATCCAGTCGCGTTCGCTGATGGCGTGGACCGCATCGAAACGCAGGCCATCGAAGCGATATTCGTTGATCCAGTAGATGGCGTTCTCGATGAAGAAGCGTCGCACCTCTGGCCGCCGGAAATCGATGGCCGCCCCCCAGGGGGTCTGGATGTCGTCGCGGAAGACCTGCGGGGCGTAGGCGCCCAGCGCGTTCCCGTCCGGGCCGAAATGGTTGTAGACCACGTCGAGGAAGACCATCATCCCCAGCTCATGGGCGCGGTCGATCATCGCCTTGAGTTCGTCGGGCGAGCCATAGGCCGCATCGGGGGCGAAGGGCAGGACGCCGTCATAGCCCCAGTTCCGCTGGCCGGGGAAATCGGCGATCGGCATCAGCTCGATGGCCGTGAAGCCCAGGTCCTTGAGGTCCGCCAATTGTTCGGCGACCCCGGCGAAGCCGTCCATCAGACCAGGATGAAGTTCGTAGATCACGGCCTCTTCCCAGGGCCGTCCCATCCAGTCGGCCGTCCGCCAGCGATAGGCAGCAGGGTCGACCACCAGGCTGGCGTCGTGCACATCGCCATTCTGGCGGCGGGAGGCTGGATCAGGCACGCAGACGTCGTCGCTGACGCGGTACTTGTAGAGCGAACCTGCGCCACAGGGCGCCTCGGCCTCGAACCAGCCGTCCTCAGTGGGAGTCATAGGCTGGCCTGGCAGACCCTCGACCTCCAGGATCACCGCCTCGCGGGCCGGCGCCCATAGCCGGAAGCGGGTGCGGTCGTCGGCCAGGACGGTGGCGCCGAAGGGCAGTTCATGCACCCAGCGGCCCGCGCCGCCTGCGCCCTCGACCACCGAGTGAAGCAGCACCGCGCTATGGGCCCCGACCTCGACCTGGGTGCCGGTCAAGGCATGTTCGCCCACCCCTGGGTGAGCGCTGTCCAGTAGGAGCGTCGGCGCCCCCATGGGCTCGGGCAGGTGGAAGGTGATGGCCTCGTCGCTGGCGTTGGTCAGCAGGGTGATCAGATCCACCCGGCCGTCATCCCGGGGCGCGGCCCGGCGCATAGCCAGGGCCGAGGCGTGGGGGGTTTGCCAGTCGTCGGCCGATAGACCGCGGCCGTGTTCGTCGAACCAGTCCACGTCGAGCACGCCGGGGGCGTACTCGTTCTGGCCATGGAGGAACTGGTTGGGTCGCAGGGCGCCGTAGGTCTTGCGGAGCGCGATCAGCCGGGACACGAAATCGATCTGGGCCTGGCCCTCCGGCGACTCAAGCTGACGCCAGTCGAACCAGGAAATCTCGTTGTCCTGGCAATAGGCGTTGTTGTTGCCCCTCTGGGTGCGGCCAAATTCGTCGCCGCCGAGCAGCATCGGCGTGCCCGACGAGGCGAACAGGGTCGTCAACATGGCCCGCATCACCCGTCCGCGGGTGCGCTGGATGTCCACATCGGCCGTCGGCCCCTCGGTCCCCCAGTTGCGCGACAGATTTTCGCCGTGGCCGTCGCGGTTGTCCTCGCCATTGGCCTCGTTGTGGCGGTTCTCATAGGTGACGAGATCGGCCAGGGTGAAGCCGTCGTGGGAGGCCAGGAAGTTGACCGACGCCCAGGGCCTTCGGGCCCGGCGGTCGAAAATATCCCCGGACCCTGACAGCCTTGCGGCCAGGTCCGGGCGGCGGCCTTCGTCGTCGCGCCAATAGCCGCGCACATCATCGCGGAACCGGTCGTTCCATTCGGCGAAGCCGGGCGGGTGGTGGCCCAGCTGGTAGCCGCCCGGTCCGATATCCCAGGGCTCGGAGATCAGCTTGATCCCCTGGAGCGTGGGGTCCTGCCGCAGGACATCGAAAAAGCCGGCGCCGGGGTCAAAGCCGTGCTTTTCCCGCCCCAGAGTGACGCCGAGGTCGAAGCGGAAGCCGTCGATCCCGTAGGACTTCGTCCAATAGCGCAGGGAGTCGGCCACCATCTGGACGACCCTGGCCTTGGACATGTTCACCGTATTGCCGGTGCCGGTGTCGTTGACGCAGAACCGCCGATCCCCGTCCACGAGGGTATAATAGCTGGCGTTGTCGAGCCCCCGGAATGACAGGGTGGGGCCGCGCTCGCTGCCCTCGGCGGTGTGGTTGAACACCACATCCAGGATCACCTCCAGGCCTGCCGCATGCAGCTTGCGCACAGCCATGCGCAGCTCGTTCTGGTCGCCGCCGGAGAGATAGCTGCGTTCAGGCGTGAAATAGTTGAGGCTGCTATAGCCCCAATAGTTGGCGAGACCCTTTTCCTGCAGGAAGCGGTCCTGGACGAAGGCGTGGATCGGCAGCAGCTCGACGGCGGTCACGCCCAGGCGCTTCAGGTGGTCGATGACCTTGGGATGGGTCAGGGCGGCGAAGGTGCCGCGGACCGGAGGGCGCACCTCCTCCATCAGCATGGTCAGGCCCCGAACATGGCATTCGTAGATGACGGTGTCGGACCAGGGGGTATTGGGGCGCTGGTCGCCGCTCCAGTCGAAGGGGTCGGCGGTGACCATGGATTTGGGCATGGCCGGGGCGCTGTCGCGACGATCAAAGGTCAGGTCGGCGCGCGCGGCGTTGACCCGATAGCCGAACAGGGCGTCGGTCCACCGCAGTTCCCCTGACAGGCTGCGGGCGTAGGGGTCGATCAGCAGCTTGTTGGGATTGAACCTGTGGCCCTCGTGGGGGGCGTAGGGTCCATGCGCCCGGTAGCCATACAGAAGCCCGGGCTTTGCCCCGGGCAGATAGCCGTGCCAGACCTCGTCGGTCCATTCGGGCATCGGAAGGCGGGCGATCTCTCGCCGGCCCGTCTCCTCGAATACGCACAGCTCGATCTTCTCGGCGTGGGCGGAATAGACGGCGAAATTTATCCCCAGGCCGTCGAAGGTGGCGCCGAGGGGATAGGGCAGTCCGCCCTCAAGACGGTCCGGAAGCAGGATCAAGCGGCGGTTCCTTGATGGCGCAGCAGGACGGCGCCGAGGGGGGGGAGGGTGAGGTTCAGGGAGTCGGCGAAGCCGTGGGCGCTCCCAGGCTCGCTATGAACCTCGCCGCCATTGCCGATGTTCCCGCCGCCATAGCGACTGGCGTCGGTATTCAGCACTTCGCGCCACCGACCTGGGCTTGGCGCGCCAAGGCGATAGTCCCGCCGGGGCTCCGGCGTCATGTTGACCGCGAAAATGAGCGGATGGGCCTCACCGCTCGCCTGCCGGCGGAAGGCGAAGACCCCCGCCTCCGCGTCGGTGCAGATCCAGGCGAAACCCTCGGGGTCGGCGTCGCTCTGGTGCAGGGCGGGCTCGCGGCCGTAGATGGCGTTCAGGTCTCGCACCAGCATCTGCATGCCGGCGTGGTCGGGCTGCTGCAGAAGGTCCCAGGGGATGGCGCTGTCGTGGTTCCATTCGCTGGGCTGGGCCAGCTCACAGCCCATGAACAGCAGCTTCTTGCCCGGATGGACCCACATGAAGGCGAAATAGGCCCGCAAATTGGCGAACTGCCGCCACCGATCCCCAGGCATCTTGCCCAACAGGGAGCCTTTGCCGTGCACCACTTCGTCGTGGGAGATCGGCAGGACGAAACGTTCGGTGAAGGCGTAGAGCAGGCCGAAGGTCAGTTCGTTCTGGTGCCAGCTCCGATAGACCGGGTCGCGCTCCATGTAGCTCAGGGTGTCGTGCATCCACCCCATGTTCCACTTGAAGTTGAAGCCCAAGCCGCCCTGGGCCACGGGACTCGAAACCCCCGGCCAGGCGGTGGATTCCTCGGCGATGGTCACAGCGCCAGGACAACGGCTGGCCACGGTTTCGTTGAGCCTGCGCAGGAAGGCGATGGATTCCAGGTTCTCGCGCCCGCCGTGGACATTGGGCACCCACTGGCCAGGCTGGCGGCTGTAGTCGCGGTAGAGCATGGAGGCCACCGCATCGACCCGCAGGCCATCGATGTGGAAGGTCTCCAGCCAATAGAGGGCGCTGGCGATCAGGAAGCCCTGCACCTCCCGTCGGCCCAGGTTGAAGATCAGGGTGTTCCAGTCCTGGTGGAAGCCTTCGCGGGGGTCGGCATGCTCATAGAGCTGCGTGCCGTCGAAATCCGCCAAGCCATAGGTGTCAGTCGGGAAGTGAGCCGGCACCCAGTCCAGGATCACCCCGACTCCCAGGCGGTGACAGGCGTCAACGAACCGCGCCAGGCCTTCGGGCGACCCATAACGTGCGCTGGGGGCGAACTGCGACAAGGGTTGATAACCCCAGGAGCCGCCGAACGGATGCTCCATGATCGGCAGCAGCTCCACATGGGTGAAGCCCATATCGGCGACATAGGGGGCGAGCCGTTCGGCCAGGCCGTCCCAGTCCAGGTTCGGCGTCTGGCTGTCGTCGGGGCGCAGCCAGGAGGCGGCGTGCGCCTCGTAGATTGAAATGGGCGCATCGGACTTCTGACGTCGCGGTCGATCGGCCATCCAGTCGGAATCCGTCCAGGCGAAGGCTGGCCTGGGCGCGACAATGGAGGCCTGGCCCGGCGGGAGCTCCGTCTGCCGAGCCAGGGGATCAGCCTTGAGCGGCAGGAGATCGCCCTGGGCGCCGACCAGTTCGTACTTGTAGCGCTCGCCGGCGCTCAGGCGCGGGACAAACAGCTCCCAGACGCCGGCCGGGTGTCGCAGCCGCATGGGATGACGACGACCGTCCCAGCTGTTGAAGTCGCCGACCACGGACACCCGCCGGGCGTTAGGGGCCCAGACGGAGAAACCGACGCCCTCGACGCCTTCGAAGGTCTGCGGCTGGGCCCCCATGCGCTGGCCCAGCTCCCAGTGGGCGCCCTCCATGAAGAGGTGGAGATCCAACTCCCCCAGCATCGGACCGAAGGCGTAGGGATCCTCGGTTTCCTGGGTCGCGCCACCCCAATCGATGCTCAGCCGATAGGGGCCCTCGGCCGCCAGACGGCCGGCGAACAGACCCGGCGCCACCTCTTCCAGCGGCGAGGGGGCCGAGCCTTCCTGCAACGTCGAGACCGAGGCCGCGCCGGGCTGGAAGGTGCGGACGACCGTGCCTCCGTCGCTCTGGTGGGGCCCCAGAAAGACGAAGGGATCGGTGAGCCGTCCCTCCATCAGGGCGGAGGTGAGGGCGTGGGTCAGGGGCAGATCCTCTCGGCTCATGGGGCGTCCTCCAGCAACCGATCGATGGTGGCGGCGAGGCCGCGAAGGGGCGTACCCAGCCAGCCCGGCCGGTTGGCCGCCTCGTAGCTGACCTCGTAGGCGGCCTTCTCCAGCAGGAAGAGGTCGAGAAGAGCGCGGGGTTGTTCCCCGGCCACGGCCTGGTAGTCCTCAAGGAAGGTCTCGCTGGCCATGACCTCGAACTGGCTGACCACGTCGACGGCCCGGTCCTGGACTCCTTGGGCGACCCCGGCGGCCGCTACTGCGCCCAGGGCTGCGGCGTAGTCGAAGGACCGCAGCATGCCGGCGACGTCCCGCAGGGGGCTCGCCTTGGCCCGCCGGGCCTCCAGCGGCTTGGCCGGCTCCCCTTCGAAATCGATGAAGGTCACGCCGCCGCCGGTGACCAGGACCTGGCCGAGGTGCAGGTCGCCATGGATGCGGGTGCGAACCTGGCCTGTGGCCGCGCCGGACAGGCGGCTCACCAGGGCCAGGAGATCGTCCCGACGTTGGACGAGCCGCTCGGCGAGCGCCCCCAGATTGTCCTGCTCGGTCCAGTCGCCGCCTCGCTCCAGAACGGCGAGGGCGTCTTCCACCTGCCGGGCGACGCCGGCGCGCAGAGCCTCGACGGCGTCCTTGTCCATCGTCTCGGGGGCGAAGGCCGCGTCGTCGGTAGGCTGGGCGAGGACCGCATGCATCTCGGCGAGACTGCGGCCAAGCACGCGGGCGAACGCCATGTAGGAGGCGAAGTCCGGCGTGGCGTTCGGATCGCCAGCGAGCACCAGATCGTCGATCACCCGGGTGAGATAGTCCTGAGTCCAGGCCCAGCCGTCGCCCTGACTGTAGATGAAGGCCTGGGCCACCATCAGGGTGTGCGGCGTCCCGTCGGCGTCGATGCGGCGCACCTCGCCGACGAAGGCCGGCACATGGGGATAGCCGCGGTCGCTCAGGACCCGGGTCATTTCGGCCTCGGGATGAACGCCAGGAACGACCTTGCGGAGCAGTTTGAGGACGACCTCCCGGCCGATGATCACCGAGCTGTTGCTCTGCTCAGCCGACGACCACTCGATCTCGGCGTCGTCTCCGGCCTCGAACGCCGCCGAGGTGAACGCGATGTCGCCGAAGGGCGAGGCGACCCTGGCGTTGGTCCGCAGGCCGGCCATGACCGAGCGGACGAACTCCGTCGTCAGGAACCCGTCGGTCAGGTCGCCGACCCTCGCGCCCCGGCGGACCCGCGCCATGGCGAAATTGTGGGCGTAGGGGTCCCCCACATCGTCTTCCCAGGCCACGCCCAGGGGCACGAGATAGGCGGCCGTCTCTGTCGAGGTCTCGACCTCCAGCTCAGCCAGGATCTGGTTCGCGGCGCCTGGCAGGGGCGAGTAACCGTTGACGCGTGTGGCCAGAAGCTCGGCGTCCTTGCCCTGGAACCAGCGTCGGCCGCTCATCCAGTTTGGCAGCACCTCGGATTCCAGCACCATCCGGTGGGGCGGTTCAACCACGGTGGCCACATCGCCACGGAGCACGAAGGTGTGCTGCTCGGCCTGCACGCCGCTCGGCGCCGTGCTCCAGCTGGGACCATCGGTCTTTTCGCAGAGCTGGAACCAGTGGAAGCCGTAGGGCGGCAGGGTCAGAAGATAGGTGAGCTGTCCAATGGGCGGGAAGGGCGTGCTGCCCGACATCTCCATGGGCGCCCAGCCGGCGAACTCCGAGAGGTCCAGCTCAACGGCCTGGGCGGTGCGGGCCAGATTGGCGACGCACAGGATGGTGTCGCCCTCATGCTCCCGCAGATAGGCCATCACCTTGCGGTTCTGCGGCCGCAGGAAGCGAAGCGTACCTCGGCCAAAGGCGCTGTGGCGCTGGCGGACCGCCAGCATACGGCGCAGCCAGTTCAGCAGGGAATGGCTGTCCTTGCTCTGGGCCTCCACATTGATCGCCTGGAAGCCATAGAGCGGATCCATGATCGCGGGCAGGACCAGGCTGGCCGGGTCGGCCCGGGAGAAGCCGCCATTGCGGTCGGGCGACCACTGCATGGGGGTGCGCACCCCGTCCCGGTCGCCGAGATAGATATTGTCGCCCATGCCCAGCTCATCGCCGTAATAGATCACCGGCGTGCCGGGCATGGTCAGCAGCAGGCAGTTCATCAGCTCGACCCGGCGACGGTCGCGCTCCATCAGCGGCGCCAGCCGGCGGCGGATGCCGAGATTGATCCGCGCCCGGCTTTCCGAGGCGTAGACGCTCCAGAGGTAGTCCCGCTCCTTGTTGGTGACCATTTCGAGGGTCAGCTCGTCATGGTTGCGCAGGAAGATCGCCCACTGGCAGGCCTCCGGAATGTCCGGGGTCTGGCGCATGATGTCAGTGATCGGGAAGCGGTCTTCCTGGGCGATGGCCATGTACATCCGCGGCATCAGCGGGAAGTGGAACGCCATGTGGCATTCGTCGCCGTCGCCGAAATACTGCTGGGTGTCCTCCGGCCACTGGTTGGCCTCGGCCAGCAGCATGCGGTCCTGGAAGTTCTCGTCCAGGTGAGCGCGGATGGCCTTCAGGACGTCGTGGGTCTCGGGTAGGTTCTCGTTATTGGTGCCCTCCCGCTCAATCAGATAGGGGATGGCGTCGAGCCGCAGGCCGTCGACCCCGGCCTCCAGCCAGTAGCGCATGACCGAGAGGATCTCCTCCAGGACCTTGGGATTGTCGAAGTTGAGGTCCGGCTGGTGGGAATAAAACCGGTGCCAGTAATAGGCGCCGGCCACCGGATCCCAGCTCCAGTTGGACGTCTCGGTGTCCAGGAAGATGATCCGGGTGCCGTCATAGGCCGTGTCATTGTCCGACCAGACATAGAAGTCCCGCTCCGGCGAACCGGGCGGGGCGCGCCGGGCGGCCTGGAACCAGGGATGCTGGTCCGACGTGTGGTTGATGACCAGCTCGGTGATCACCCGCATGCCGCGGCTGTGGGCCTCGTCGATAAAGCGCTTCACATCGTCGAAGTCGCCATACTCCGGGTGAACGCCCCGATAGTCGGCGATGTCATAGCCATCGTCCCGCCGGGGCGAGGGATAGAAGGGCAGCAGCCAGATGGCGTTGACGCCCAGGCTGGCGATGTAGTCCAGCTTGGCCGAGAGGCCCTTGAAGTCCCCCACGCCGTCATCGTTGGAGTCGAAGAACGACTTCACGTGCAGCTGGTAGATGACCGCATCCTTGTACCACTGAGGATTGGCGGTCTGGGCGGTGTCGGCCGCGTGATCGTCGGCGAGATAGGCGACGCTCATCGCGGGGCCTCCATACGGAAAATGAGGTAGGGGCGGTCGGGGTTGAGCGCGAGGCGTCGCCATTTCCCCTGCCAGGTGAAGCTCTTGCCGGTGAGCAGGTCGTCCACGTGGGCGCTGGCGTCATCGGCAAGGCCCAGCCGCCAGAACGGCGCCTCCACATCGGCCTCGTGCGCCCCGTGGGGATCGAGGTTCACCGCCACCAGGATCAGGTCGCCCCCGTCCGGGCTCAGCTTGGCGTAGAACAGGATGTTGTCGTTGTTGGCCGGCAGGAACTGGACGTTCAGATGCGTCTGCAGGGCCGGGTGGCTCTTGCGCAGACGATTGAGCTGGCTGATCTGCGGAATGATGCCTTGCGCGGCGTCCCAGTCTCGGGGGCGGATCTCGTACTTCTCGGAGTCCTTGTACTCCTCCTTGCCCGGCACGGGCTCGGATTCCAGGAGCTCAAAGCCCGAATAGACCCCCCACAGGCCAGACAGGGTCGAGGCCAGGACGGCGCGGATCAGGAATCCGGCGCGGCCCGAGGTCTGCAGGAAGTACGGGTTGATGTCGGGCGTGTTCACGAAGAAGTTCGGGCGGAAGAAGTCCTTCGGCTCCGTCGTGGTCAGCTCGGTCAGATAGTCGGTGAACTCCGCCTTGGTGTGGCGCCAGGTGAAGTAGCTGTAAGACTGCGAGAAGCCGATCTTGGCCAGGCGGTACATGACCCGCGGGCGGGTGAAGGCCTCCGACAGGAAGATCACGTCGGGGTGGGCGGCGCGGACCTCACGGATCATCCATTCCCAGAAGGCGAACGGCTTGGTGTGAGGGTTGTCGACGCGGAAGGTTCGCACGCCCTCGCGCACCCACAGCAGCACCACATCACGCAACGCGATCCACAGGTCCGGGATCGCCTCAGGCCGGTAGAAGTCCACATTGACGATGTCCTGGTACTTCTTGGGCGGGTTCTCGGCGTATTTGATGGTCCCGTCGGGACGCCAGTCGAACCAGCCGGGATGGTCCTTGATCCAGGGATGGTCCGGCGAGCATTGGATGGCGAAGTCGAGCGCGATCTCCAGGCCATGCTCATGCGCGGCGGCGATCAGGCGGCGGAAGTCTTCGAAGGTCCCGAGCTCGGGGTGGATGGCGTCATGGCCGCCCTCGGCCGAGCCGATGGCGTAGGGGCTGCCTGGATCATCCGACCCGGCGGTCAGGCTGTTGTTCTTGCCCTTGCGGTGGCGTTGGCCGATCGGGTGGATCGGCGGGAAGTAGAGTACGTCAAAGCCCATGGCCCGAATGGCCGGCAGGCGGTCGATGACGTCGTCGAAGGTGCCGTGGCGGCTCGCATCGTCAGTTTGCGACCGGGGGAAGAGTTCGTACCAGCTGGCGAACTGGGCTTCCCGCCGTTCGGCGTCGAGGCATTGCGCTTCGCTCGCGCAGACGAAGGCGCGCGACTGCGCCTGGTCCATCAGCCGAACGGTGTCTGGGGCGAGAAGCCGCTGACCCGCCTCGTCGGCGGAGAGATGCGCAATCTCCTCCGCCAGCGTGCCCAGCTCTCCGGTCTGATCCGCGCCGGCGGCCTCGGCGATCAGCCGGCGGCCCTCCTCCAGATCCACAGCCTGGGCGACCCCGGCCTCGATCTTCTTGCCCAGGTCGCGGTGGAAGGAGCCGTAGCGATCAACCCAGGCCTGGATCGCAAACTGGTGACGTCCCATCCGCTCCAGCGGGAAACGGCCGCTCCAGAGATCATTGCCTTCGGAGGTCATCCGCATGGATGACCAGGCGTCGGTATCGACCGCCCGCCAGCGCAGTTCCACGGCCAGCTGCTCATGGCCGTCCGCATAGACGGCGGCGCCGACCTCGACGGTCTCGCCGACGATGCGTTTGACCGCGAACGGGCCGCCAGCCACCTGCGGCGAAATCTCCTCAATCACCAGCCGGGGCGCCTTGGCGGCGGCCTTGGCGCCCTGGCGTCCGGCGCGGCTGGCGCTGGAGATCACTGGGCTGCGGCGGGCGCCCAGGAGGCGCACTTCTCCGGGGGCCAGGGTTTCAAACGGGTCATCGCGGCCGTCCATGGCCTCGAACGGGCCAAAGGCGCTGGCGGCAGGCAGGAAGGTCGACGGGTCTAGAGCGGCCGCCGTGTCGAGGGACGGATTGATGAGCACCAGGATCACCGCCTCGGCGGTTCGAAGATCGCAGCCGCTGGCCCGGAGGAGCGCCGTGGCCGGTGAGGACGGGCCGGTCAGCAGCCGCATGGTCCCGTCGAAGGGGGCCAGTTCGGCCACCAGACGGTTGGCAGCCCGCACCTCGGTGGTCAGATCGGCGTTTTCGCCTGGCAAGCCGCCCCCTTCGCCCAGGGGCGCGCGGTCGGCGGCTTCGAAGCCCATGGGCAACAGCAGGCCAGAGCCGGTGGAGGCCGCCAGCCGCAGGGCCCGGACATAGGCCGCGCCAATGTCGGCGCCCGGCGCTAGACGTGTCGCCAGACGCGGGCCGAAGGGCGCCTCCGGCTGAGCCAGGAGGGGCGCGACGGGACGAAGATCCTCGTGTTCTTCGGCAATCCAGGGCGCGCGGCCATCCCACCACGCGGCCGACGAAATCAGCCCGTCAAAGCCGCAGGGGGCGAGCGCGAGGGCGGCCTCGCGGCTCAGCCCAGGCGTGTCGGCGATGAAGGTCAGATCCGGCTGCGTCAGACGCAGACGCTCGATGAGGGCGGTCCATTGCCGGGGTTCGGCCTGATCGGGCCGCAGCAGCCGAAAGCCCTGCAGCCCCGCCTCGATCCACTTGGCGGCACGAGGAAGAATGCCTTCCAAAATGTGCTCCCAGGAGGGGGCGTCGCGCAGGCGCGCGATGGCCATCCCCTGCGGGGGTGACGGGGTGCGGGGGTCGATCGGCCGGTCTGCCGCCGCCTCCCGGCGAAGAGTGAAGGCGTCGGGGTGCGCGGCCGCCAGGGGGTGCTCGGCGTCAAACCGGCTGAGGTCCAGGTCCATCAGCAGTCTTAGCCCGTGGGCGCCGCAGGCCTGGGCCAGGTCGCGCAGCACCGCCTCGACAGGCGCGCCGTCGAGGCTGGATGCGTCGTGGTCCACAGGGCGGAAAATGTCGCCCCGGTGCTGAAACAGCGGTCCGACCAACAGGTGGTCAAAGCCCAGATCAGACGCCCGCTCGGCCAGTCGCGCGGCGCCGTCGGGGACGCTCAGGGCGATAGGATGGACGTAGTAGAGACGTGGTGCGGCAAGGCGCGAACGGGCGGCGGGGTTCATCTTCCCTCAGGGCTGGTGTCCGACCACAACCAGTCGTGGACCCCTTCGTTCCGACAGCGCAGCCGCATTCGGCCGCTTTCATCCAGATTGCGCAAATAGCCGTCGCGGCGCCGCGCTCGCGCCAGGCGCCGCGTGCGCTCAGATCGCCGAGGCCGGCGCGTCATCCGCCCGGTCGAAGGTGCGGGTCTCTCCGGGGACCTTGGCGTCGTCGGCTGACCGCTCTCCCGCGTAGCGCTCGTACTCTTCGACGAAGCGTCGATCGAGGAAGGCCTGATCCTCGTACTTGTCCTTGATCTCCAGGAACCAGAAGCCCTCTTCCTCGAAGATGTGGTGCAGCACCGCGCCGCGGATATGCTCGAGCTTGTCAGCCCAGGCCTCGCCTTCCGGCGGGATGCGTTCCAGCTCGGCCATTTGCATCTTGGCGGTGGTCTGTTCGGTATAGGCCAGGGTCGCGTGCGACTTCTCATGGGCCTTGGCCAGGGCCGGGTAGAGGACGACCTCCTCAGCCAGGGAGTGGCCGACCAGCACCCGTGAGAGCCGCCGCATCGCCTCGATCCGGGACAGGCCATCCTGGGCTTGGCGGCAGGCGTCGAAGCCTGCGCGGATCTGGTCGTGATGATCCAGCGCCGCGCTCAGCCAGTCGCCGGGCTCGGCCACGCTTCGCGCCTTGGCGGTCGCCTCTGCGCGGATCTCCTCGCTCTCGGGCGGCGTCACCGCCCCCAGCACCTTGTCTATGATCGACATGCTTGGTCCTCCGTTTCGAAGACCAAGTTGCGGCCATGGGTGTTGGTTCCCCTCAGGCCGCCCGCGCCGCCGCCCGCTTGGACCAATACTCCCGGGCCGCGCCGGCCTCGAACCGGCCGCCGTGGAGCCACGGCATCACCGGTCGTCGAGGATCGTCGAGGGGTGGGTGAGGGGAGGGGGCTGAGCGTCCAACCGGTTCAGGCCGCCGCGGTGTCGCTGGCCATGGCGCGGGCGATGGCCTCGGCCACCTTGATGCCATCGACGGCGGCCGAGAAGATGCCGCCGGCATAGCCGGCCCCTTCGCCGGCCGGGTAGAGGCCGCGCACGTTCAGGCTCTGGAAGTCCGCGCCGCGAGTAATCCGCACGGGCGAAGAGGTGCGGGTCTCGACCCCGGTCAGCAGAGCGTCAGGGTCGTCATAGCGGGGGATCTTGCGGCCGAAGACCGGCAGGGCCTCGCGCATGGCCTCGATCACATAGTCGGGCATCAGCGGCGCGAGATCGGTGGGGCGAACGCCGGGACGATAGCTGGGGATCACCGGTCCCAGGTCGGTCGACGCCTGGCCGGCCATGAAGTCGGCGAGCCGCTGGCCGGGCGCGAAATAGTCCCGGCCGCCGGCGACGAAGGCCCGGGCCTCCAGGTCGCGCTGAAGCTCGACGCCCGCCAGGGGATGGTCGCTGGGATAGTCGGCCGGGGTGATCCCGACCACGAAGCCTGCGTTGGCGTTCCGCTCATTGCGCGAATACTGGCTCATGCCGTTGGTGACCAGCCGGCCGGGTTCCGAGGCCGCCGCCACCACCGTTCCCCCCGGACACATGCAGAAGGAATAGACCGTCCGGCCGTTGGCGCAGGGGTGGGAGAGGGAATAGGCTGCCGCCCCCAGGTGAGGATGGCCGGCGCAGGGGCCGAACATGGCCTGGTCGATCCAGGATTGGGGGTGCTCGATCCGGAAGCCGATGGAGAAGGGCTTGGCCTCGACGTGGACGCCCTGGTCGTAAAGCGCCTGAAAGGTGTCTCGCGAGGAGTGGCCGATGGCCAGGATCACTTGGTCGGCCTCCAGGAACTCGCCGGTGTGCAGGTGGACCCCGCGCATCCGCCTTCCGCCGTCTGACCCGCGGTCGAATTCGAAATCGGTCACCCGGTGCTGGAACCGGTACTCCCCACCCAGGGCCTCGATCTTGGCGCGCAGGGACTCCACCATGGTCACCAGGCGGAAGGTGCCGATATGGGGGTGGGCCTCGGTGAGGATCTCAGGCGGCGCGCCGGCGGCGACGAACTCGGTCAGCACCTTGCGGCCCAGGAAGCGCGGATCCTTGATCTGGCTGTAGAGCTTGCCGTCGGAGAACGTGCCAGCTCCGCCCTCGCCGTACTGGACGTTGGACTCCGGATTCAGCTCGCTGCGCCGCCAGAGGCCCCAGGTGTCCTTGGTCCGCTCCCGCACCACCTTGCCGCGGTCGAGGATGATGGGCCGGAAGCCCATCTCGGCCAGGATCAGGCCGGCGAACAGCCCGCAAGGGCCAGCGCCGATGACCACGGGGCGCAGGCGCCCAGCCGGCGGCGCCTTGGCCACATGGCGGTAGCTGGTATCCGGGGTCGGGCGAATGTGCGGGTCATCAGCAATGCGGGCGCGCACCGCCTCTTCATCCCGGACCTCGACGTCGACAATATAGACCTTGAGAATCGCCGACTTGCGCCGGGCGTCATGGGCCCGCTTCCACACCGACCAGGTGGTGATGTCGCCCTCGGTCACCCCCAGCCGCGCGGCGATGGCTGCGGGCAGGGCGCCGGCGTCGTGGTCCAGGGGCAGCTTGAGTTCGGAGATCCGCAGCATCGCCCATCCTTTAGCGGGTCGCGGCACGGGACGCACGGGGGGCGTGAAGCCGCAGCGGGCGCCGCGCCGTACCTTCAGGGCGCCCGCGATCTCAAGGAGCCTTGCCGTGTCGAAGCTGTCGATATCCGCCGCCGCCCTGGCCGGTCTGTCTGTCCTCGCCCTGGCGGGACCCAGCCAGGCGGCTGATCCGCCGACCGCCGGGCCGCTTTCCGTCGAGGGCTTCTATTCCGGCGTCTGGTACGAGCAGGCCAGAACCCCCACCAGCCTGACCCGCGGCTGCGAATTCGCAACAACGACCTATGGCCGGACTGAGCGAGGAGAGATCGCCGTCACTGACGCCTGCCGCCAGGGCGGCCCCGACGGCCGCGAGCGGACCATCTCCGGCGTGGGCGAAATCCAGGATCCAGGCCAGAACGCCGAGCTTGCCGTCCGCTACCGCTTCGGACCGTTCCGCCCCAGCCGCACCTACCGGGTCATCGCCCATGCGCCGGATGGCCAGTGGTTCGTCTCCGCCGAGCCGGGCTTTGCGAAGATCTACATGTTCAGCCGCCAGACGGCCCTGCCGGTGCCCGAGGTTGAGGCGGAGATCGCCGCGGTCCGGGCCATGGGCTATGCCGGCGAGGTGGAAATCCTGGCGACGCCGGGACGGGTGGGAACTTCGTCGGCGCCTTGAGGATTCGTCTGGCAGGAAGGAGACCTACCATGACCAGCAAGCGAGAACTCATCGAGCCCACCCCCGGCGACAAGCGCTATGTGCGCCGCGACGACGAAGGGCGGTTCGGACTGTTGTCGATGTAGGCCGGTCCCTGGCCGCCGATCAGCGGCAGGACGCCAAGACCAAGGTCAAGCCGGGGCAGGACGACCGCGGCGATCGCTGAGCGCGGCGCGTCAACTTAGGCGCGGACCCCAAGCGACGCCGCCAGGGCGCGTTCGACGCGGGCCACCACGCCCTCGTCGGCGCCCTGGGCCCAGTTGGCGTAAACGCTGGCCAGGGAGTCGGCGTGATGCTCCTGGAGCCGCACGCCGGCAGCGCCATAGGCGCGGCGCACCGCCGACTTGAACCGGTCTTCCAAGGTCAAATCATCTCTCCCCATGGGGAGAGCCGTGGCGCGTTTTGCCAAACAGCAGGTTAATGGCGCGCGGGGATTTAGCCCTCGGAGGCCTTGCGGCGATCCCAGGTGAAACCGCCCTCGCCGTGCTTGCCGACGCTGTCGAATTCGGCGTCGCCGGCCTTGTGCACGAACTGCTCAGCCACCAGCCAGGCCTTCACCGGCCGCAGGCTGCCCAGGCACCCGCCGATCATGGCCGGGAAGGCCACGGCCATCTGCGCCCAGATCGGCGGTTGGGCCATCACCGCCCAGATGGCCCAGAGCGTGGTGACCACGATCCCCACCCCGGTCATCACGAAGAAGGCCGGGCCGTCGGCCGGGTCGGCGAAGCTGTAGTCCAGGCCGCACTGGTCGCAGCCTTCGGCCAGGGTCAGGTAGCCCTTGAACAGCTTGCCCTGACCGCAATTGGGGCAGCGGCAACGCAGGCCGGCGCTGAGACTGGAGGGGTGATCGGCGTTTTTCATGATGGGCCTGTCTTAGCAGTCCGGCCGCTTTTGGTGCAATTGCACTGATCGGCTCAGGACAGAAGTCCCCCGCCGTAGAGGGCCAGTCCGGCGGCGGAGCACCCCAGCAGCAGCGGCAGAACGCCCACCCTGAAGCCGAAGGCCGCCACCGCCGCGGCCGCCGTCAGAAGCAGGCTGGCCAGATTCAGGGAGCCAAGGACCGGAACCTGCAGCGCAAGCCCGGCCCCGCCGATCTCTCTGATGTCGGCGAACAGGACGTGCAGGGCGAACCAGAGGGCGAGGTTCAGGATCACCCCGACCACCGCCGCCGTGATGGCTCCCAGGGCGGCGTTGAGGGCGCGGGCGCCTCGCAGGGCTTCGACGAACGGCGCGCCCAGGAAGATCCAGAGGAAGCAGGGGGTGAAGGTGACCCAGGTGGTCAGCACCCCGCCCAGGACGCCGGCCCACAGCGGATCCAGCCCCGTGGCGCCGCGCGCCGCGCCCAGGAATCCCACGAACTGGGTGACCATGATCAGGGGGCCAGGGGTTGTTTCGGCCAGGGCCAGCCCGTCCAGCATCTCCCCCGGGCGCAGCCAGCCATAGGTCTGCACCGCCTCCTGCGCCACATAGGCCAGGACCGCATAGGCGCCGCCAAAGGTGACCACGGCCATCTTGCTGAAGAAGACGGCGATCTGGGTGAAGGTGTTGTCCCATCCCAGGGTCAGGCCGAGGGTCAGGACCGGCGTCAGCCAGAGCACCAGGATCACCCCGGCGACCCGCAGCGCCCAGGCGAGGTTGGGCTGGGTGTGCTTGGGACTGGTGTCGCCCAGTACGGTCTCGCTGTCGGCTAAGCCCGCCCCTGTCGCGCCGCCATGTCCGGCGCTGATCGAAAAGGCGGGGAGTCCGGCCCGGGCCCCGAAGAAGCCGATCAGGCCGGCGGCGAATATGATCAGCGGGAAGGGCGCGCCGAACACGGCGATGGCGATGAAGGCTGCGGCCGCCACCGCCGCCAGCGTGCGGTTGCGCAGGGCGCGGCCGCCGATCCTCAGCATCGCCTGGACGACGATCACCAGGACGGCCGCCTTCAGCCCGAAGAAGATCGCCGCCACCGGCCCGACACCCCCCAAGGTCAGATAGAGGATGCTGAGGCCCATGATCGCCAGGAAGCCCGGCCGGATGAACAGGAGACCGGCGGTCAGTCCGCCCAGGGTGCGGTGCATCAGCCAGCCGATATAGATGGTCAGCTGCTGGGCCTCGGGGCCTGGCAGCAGCATGCAATAGTTCAGCGCATGCAGGAATCGACGCTCGCCCAGCCAGCGCTTCTCCTCCACCAGGATCCTGTGCATCACCGCGATCTGTCCGGCGGGGCCGCCGAAGGAGAGGGCGGCGATCCGGGCCCAGACCCGCAGGGCCTCAGAGAAGGGGACCGGTTCCGGCGGCGCCTGTCGTGGTTCGTCAGAGATCATCTGGGCGCTCCGGAGCTCGCCGGACCACTAAGGGAAAATCCGCCGCCGCACGAGAGCCGGACGCCGCGGATCATTGCGACGGGTTCTCAATGTCTCTAAGTCTGGGACCGATCAGAGGAGCCATGTCCGTGACCCCACGCCTGACCGTCTTCGCCGGCCTCGCCGCCATCCTGTCGCTTGCCGCCTGCAGCCCGGCCAGCGAGCCTGCTGCTGAGGACGCCGCCGCGGCCGGTGAGGTGAACGTCTACAGCGCCCGCCACTACGATGTGGACCAGAAGCTCTATGAGCAGTTCACCGAGGCCACGGGCATCAAGGTCAACACCATCGAAGGTTCCGCGCCGCAACTGATCGCGCGGATGCAGAGCGAGGGCGCGGCCAGCCCGGCGGACGTCTTCGTGGCCGCCGACGCGGGCGCGCTTTGGCGCGCGCAGGAGGCCGGCCTGCTGTCGCCGGTCCAGTCCGAGGCGCTGAACGCCGCCATTCCGGAGAACCTCCGTGAGCCGGAGGGGCGCTGGTTCGGCTTCCAGCGCCGGGCTCGCGTCGTGGCCTATGACGCGGCAAAGGTGCAGCCCGCGGAGATCGCCTCCTATGAGGACATCGCCAGCCCCCGGTTCCGTGGCCAGCTCTGCGTCCGGTCTTCGGACAATATCTACAACCTGTCCCTGGTCGGCGCCCTGATCGAGGCCTGGGGGCCGGAGAAGACCGCTGAGTGGGCCCGCGGGATCGTGGCCAACCTGGCCCGCCAGCCGGAAGGCGGCGACCGCGACCAGATCCGCGCCGTGGACGCCGGGGTCTGTCAGATCGCGCTGACCAACAGCTATTATTACATCCGCATGGCCGCAGGTGACGACGCCGGCGACCGGGCGGTCACTGAGAAGGTCAAGCTGGCCTTCCCGTCCCTGGACGGGCAGGGAGCGCATGTGAACGTCTCCGGCGCCGGCGTGGCGGCCAACGCCCCCCATCGCGAGGCGGCCATCCGGCTGCTGGAGTTCCTGGCCTCTGCGGAAGCCCAGACCCTGGTCTCGCAGGAAAATGGCGAATATCCCGCCAGCCCCGGCGTGGCCGCGCCGGAGCCCACCGCCGCCTATGCCGACTTCGCCGCCCACCCGATGCCGGTGGCGACCTATGGGCCGCGTCAGGCTGAGGCCCAGGCCCTGATGACCGCGGCGGGCTGGCGATAACTGCGCCAGTCTTGAGCCGGCGCAGCCTGGGGCGGCCGGGACTGCTCAGCCTGCTGGCGGGGTTGGCGGCGGTGGTCGCCATCCTGCCCCTGGCCGGCGTGGTCGCCGCGGCGCTGACCGGAGAGACCGCGGCCATTCCGGCGAGGGACATCGCCCGCTACGCCGCGACGTCCGGGATCCTGGCTCTGCTGGTGGCTCTGGCCACCGGCGCCCTGGGCTCCCTGGCCGCCTGGCTGGTGGTGATGCATCGGTTTCCTGGCCGGGACATCTTCGCCTGGGCGCTCGCCCTGCCGCTGGCCGCGCCGGCCTTTGCGGTGGCCTATGCCTATGCCGACCTCTTCGACGTGGCCGGCGACCTGCGGATGTGGATGCGCGCAGCCCTGGGCTTCGACCTGCCGTTCGAGATGCGCACCATTCCCGGGGCGGCCTTCGTCCTGACCTGCGCCTTCTACCCTTACGTCTATCTCGCCATGCGCGCGGCCTTCGTGAACCAGTCGGCGCATGCCCTGGAGGCCGCTCGCGCCCTGGGCTGCACGCCGGCCCAGGCCTTCCTGCGGGTGGCGATGCCGCTGGCCCGTCCGGCCCTGGCGGCGGGCGTGGCGCTCGCGGTGATGGAGACCCTGGCCGACTACGGCGCCGTCCAGTTCCTCAGCGTCCAGACGCTCACCACCGGCGTGGTGCGGGCCTGGTTCGTGTTCGGCTCACTGACCTCGGCGGCGCAGTTCGCCCTGCCGCTGCTGGGCGCCGCGGCCCTGCTGCTGTGGATCGAACGCTGGGGACGGGGAGGACGGGGCTATGAGAGCGCCAACGCCCGCTGGCGCCCCTTGCCGGTGACGACCCTGTCTCGACCCGCCGGGGTGGCGGCTGGGGTGTTCTGCATGGCCCTGATCACCCTTGGCCTGCTGCTGCCGGCCGCCTGGCTGGTGATCGCCTTCCTGCCGGTCAGCCCAGACTGGCCCCGTCTGATCGAGGCGGGCGCCCATTCGCTGACCCTGGCCACGGCCGGTGCGGTCGTCACTGTGGCCCTGGCCACCGCCCTGGCGCTGGGGGCGGCCAGGGTCCCGCACCTGGCGAGGCTGGCCAGCCTGGGCTATGCGACGCCGGGCGCGGTCATGGCCATTGGCCTGCTGGTCCCGGCCGCCCTGGTCTGGCGCCTGGCGCCCGGCGCCGCGCAAGGATTCGGGGCGGGCCTCATCATGCTGATCTACGCCTATGCCGCCCGGCTGATGGCCGCGGCCCTGGAGCCCATTGACGCCGGCCTCTCCCGGGTCACGCCCTCCATGGTCCAGGCCGCCCGAAGCCTGGGGCGCAGCCCCGCCGGAGCGGCCTGGAGCGTCCAGCTGCCCATCGCCCGAGGCGCCCTTTTGACCGCAGGCCTGGTGGTGTTCATCGACATCCTCAAGGAGCTGCCGGCGACGCTGATCCTGCGGCCCTTCAACTTCGACACCCTGGCGGTCATCGCCGACAACTACGCCCGGGACGAGCGCCTGGCCCAGGCCGGCTGGCCAGCCCTGCTGATCGTCCTGATCGCCCTGCCGGCGGTGATCTGGCTGACCCGCAAGATCGCCGCCTCCCGCCCTGGAGATTCCGCATGAGCGACCCCGTCGCCCTCACCGTCCAGGGTGTATCCAAGGCCTATGGGACGCGGTCCGCGGTGATCGCTGCGGACCTGACCCTGCGCCGGGGCAAGATCACCTGCCTGCTGGGCCCGTCGGGGTGCGGCAAGAGCACGCTTCTGCGGCTGATCGCAGGCCTGGAGGTCCCAGACAGCGGGGAGATCACGGCTGACGGGCGAGCCCTGTCCCGGGCCGGCGCGGCCGTGGCGCCGGAGGACCGCGGCATTGGTCTGGTCTTCCAGGACTATGCGCTGTTCCCACATATGACGGCCCTCCAGAACGTCGCCTTTGGCCTGCGCGGCCTCCCGGCCGGCCAGCGCCGCGCCCGCGCCCAGGCCATGCTGGAGGCCGTCCAACTGGGAACCCGAGGCGGGGCCTGGCCTCACGCCCTGTCCGGGGGCGAGCAGCAGCGGGTGGCGCTGGCCCGGGCGCTGGCGCGAGCGCCGCAGATCCTGTTGCTGGACGAGCCGTTCTCCGGTCTTGACGCCCATCTGAAGGGCGAGGTGCGCCTCTCGCTCACCGAGGCCCTGCGGGCGGCCGGCGCCACGGTCCTGGTGGTCACCCATGACGCCCGCGAGGCCCTGTTGATGGCCGACGATCTGGTGCTGATGCATGGCGGCCGCATCATCCAGGCCGGCGCCCCGCGGGCCTGCTATCTCGATCCCGTCTCGCCGGACGCCGCCCGGATGCTGGGCGAGGTCAATCTGATCCCCGTCCAGGTGCGCGCGGGCCTGGCCCACACGCCGTTCGGAACCGTCCCGGCGGCCGGCACCGCTGATGGAGCGGCCGTCGTCATGGTGCGGCCGGAGGGCTTGCGCCTCGCCGAGGGGGCGGGGGCGGCGGCCCATGTGGCGCAGGTGCGATTTGGCGGCGGCTATCATGAAGTCCAGCTGACGGCGGACGGCCAGCGAGCCCATGCGCACATCGCAGGGGCCGCCCCGGAAGCCGGTCAGACGGTGACGGTGCATATCGATCCTGATCTGGCGCGGGTCTTTCCGACCAAGGCCTAACGCGCGCGGCGCAGGCGGGCCCAGACGACAGCGACCAGCGGCGCGCTGAGCGAAAACCAAGAGATCCAGTCCCCGGGGCCATTGGCCACCAGGGCGGCGACCAGCCCGACCAGGCTCGCACCCAGGATCAGCAGGGGGGCGGCGAAGGTCCGCCACAGATTGGCGCGGCCGGGCTTGCGGCTCATGCTCATTCCGCCGGCGCGAGGGCTGGCCGGTCGCCCAGCTGGGCGACCACGGGATCGCTGGCGGGCGCGCGGCGCCGGCTGAGCCACAGATAGAGGCCGCTGCCCAGCACGACGATGGCGGCGATGTCGAGCAGGGCCCAGAGGATCTTCAACGGCAGGCCGCCATAGTCGCCAAAGTGCAGCGGCCCCGACAGCAGCAGGGCCTGGGCGTACCAGGGCATGGGGCGGATGGCGGTGAGATCCCCAGTGCGGGCGTCGATCAGGGCCGGGGTCAGCAGGTGCTTGGTGAGCGGCGTGTCGCCCTGCATGAAGACGGCGTAGTGGTGCTGCGTGGAATAGGCCACGCCGGGGAAGGCGACGAACTGCACGCGCATGTTCGGGGCCGCGGCCAGCGCGGTGTCCACCGCCTGCTGGATCGAGGCCTCGGCGCGGGCCGGCGGCAGGTTGCGATAGGGGGCGGTCATCTGGGCCAGCTGGTCGGCCTGCCAGTACTGGATGATCGGCAGCGACAGGGTGTTGATGGTCCCGGTCAGGGTCACGACGCTCAGCCAGGCCACGGTCACCACGCCCAGCAGGTTGTGGTAGTCGAGCCACTTGACCCGGGTTGAGCGGGTGACCCGCACGAACCCGAAGTCCAGCTTCCGCATGAAGGGGGCGTAGAGCACCACGCCCGAGACGATGGCGGCGAAGACGACAAGCCCCATGAAGCCCAGGAACAGCATGCCGGGCAGGCCCATGAACATCTCGATGTGCAGGGTCAGGATGAAGTCCATGACCCCGCCCTGCGGATGGGGCGGCAGGGCCTGCGCGCTCGTCCAGTCGAAGGAGGCGAAGTGCATGGCCGCATCATCGGCGTCGGGTCGCGGCCCGGTGGTGACGTTGATCACCGGCCGGTCTTCATCGAAGCTCAGATAGAGCGGGACCTCGCCAGGCCGTTCAGCCAGGGCGACGGCCATCATGCGGTCGAGGCTGAGGGTCGGCGTCCCCAGGGGCGGCGCCTCGTAGGTCCCGTGGGTTCCCAGGGCCTCATCGATCTCGTGGTGGAAGATCAGCGGCAGGCCGGTGAGGCACAGCATCAGCATGAAGGCCGTCGAGACGAGGCTGGTCCACTTGTGGACCACGGACCAGGCGCGGACGGTGTTGCGGGTCATGCGGGGTTTAGGCGGGCTGCGTTTGCGAATTGCTTTCAACTAGGCGGTTCTGGGCCGGGACGCAACGGACCAATGCCCTCGCCCCCGGCCCGCAACCGGTGATCAGAAGTCCACCGAGGCCGAAACGATGAAGGTCCGCGGGGTCCCCAGGACCAGATAGTTGGCGCCAGGATAACCGCCGGCCGAGAGCCAGTCGGCCTCGTCGGTGACGTTCTCCACCCGGGCCCGCAGGGTGAGCGGCCTGCCCTGGGTCTCGAAGGCGTAGCGCACCCCCAGGTCCAGGCGGGTCCAGGCATCCAGCTCCAGGGTGTTGGCCTCGTTGGTGAACTGCTCGCCGGTATAGACGATGCGGCCATCGAGGGTGAGGCCGGGCAGGGCGGGCAGATCGTATTCGACGTTCAGGTTGGCCTGGTGCTCAGGCACGCCGATGGCGGTCTTGCCATCGAAGGTTCCGCCCTGGGTGCGCTCGCGCTCGGCGTTCAGCACCGTCGCCCCGCCCAGCACGCGCAGGCCAGGCGTCGGCTCGCCATAGAGGCTGAGCTCGACCCCGCGATGCGTCTGTTCGCCGTCGACGACGAAGCGATTGGCGACCACGATGGCGCTGGGCTGGGTGATGGAGAAGACGCTGACCGTCCCGCCGAAGGTCCCCTGGTCGAACTTGACGCCCGCCTCGTACTGCTTGCTGCGGAAGGGGGCGGTGATCTCGCCGGCGTTCAGGATTGGGATGGCGCCCACCGTGCCGGGCGCGATCTGGCCCGGGGTCAGGGCTTCAGCGTAGTTGGCGTAGACCGAGACGGCTTCCGTGGCCTTGTAGACCAGGCCAAAGGCCGGGGTGACGGCGTCATCGGCGTACTGAGACACCTGGACGCCGGTATCATAATTGAACGAGGTGGTCTCGATTTCCTGGAAACGGGCGCCGAGGGTGGCGATCATCCGGCCGTCCCAGAAGGTGATCATGTCGGCCAGCGCGAAGGAGCGGTTGTCCACCTCCTCGGTGACGCCGGGATTGTTCAGGTCGCCGCCGGTGAAGAAGGTCGGGGCGGGCGGCGGCACGGCCACCGGATTGTAGAGGTCGCCCGCGAAGCCCGCGAAGCTGGAGAAGGCGTAGGCGTTGCGAGATTTCGACTGGATGGCCGAGACCGAAGCCACCAGCAGGTGGTCGAAGCCGCCGGTGGCGAACGCCGCCCGCAGGCCCGCATCGGCGGAGATGATCTCGTCCTCGCGGGTATTGTCGAAGCGGTAGGCGCTGGTGACGCCGCCCGTCAGGGCTCTTGGATTGGCCAGGACATTGGCTTCCTTGCCCTCACGGCCGCCCAGGGCGGCCCAGCCGGTCAGGTTGGTCGAAAAGTCGAACTCGCCGCGGACCACGCCGAACAACTGCTCCTCGTCGGTATAGGTCCAGGGCTGGGCGAAGTTCACGTCGGCGTCGGGCACGGCGGGGATTTCGCTGGTCGGCGTCACGCTGGGGCGCGGGGCCTCGATGCGGTGGTCCTGGTAGCCGAGGTCGGCGGAGAAGCGCAGCCGACCGTCATCATAGTCGAGGCCAAGGGCGGCGACCGACAGCTCGCGCTCCTGGTCGGAGATCGAGGTCTCCCCGTCGCGACGCACGAGGTTCAGGCGCGCTCCGAAGTCCTGTTCGGCGCCGAAGCGGCGGGCGGCGTCGAAGGCGCCGTAGATCTGGCCGCCGGTTTCGTAGCCGAGGGTCGCCCGCGTCAGGGCTTCGTCCGCCCGCTTGGGCACGACGTTGAAGGCGCCGCCGACGCCGCTGCCGCCCGGCGCTGCGCCGTTCAGGAAGGAGTTGGCGCCGCGGAACACCTCAACGCGCTCCACCAGCTCGGCGGCGACGAACTGCCGGGGCAGGACGCCGTAGACGCCGTTATAGGTCATGTCGTCGGAATAGACGGGGAAGCCGCGGACGACATAGAGCTCCTGGAAGTTTCCGAAGCCCTTGGCGACCCGGACCATGGGCTCGTTCTTCAGCACATCGCCGATGCTCACCGCCTGTTGGGCCCGCACCAGCTCCTCGGTGTAGTTGGTCGAGGAAAACGGGCTGTCCATGACATCAAGGGCGCCGAACAGGCCGACGCGGCCCCCGCGGGCGACCTGACCGCCGGCGTAGGCGGCCGGCAACCGCACCTGTGAACCGGTGATGATCAGTTCCTGAACTTCCACCTCGCCGTCCTGGGCCTGGGCGCCGGGGGCTAGGGCCAGGCTCAGCGCCATGGCCGAAGCGGAAAGCAGGATGGACTTGGTGCGCGACATTCGGAGACCCTGGGAGCCAGTGTTTTTGAAACGCAGTCGCATTAGCAGTGAAGCGAGGGCGTCGCAAAAGCTTTTCGGTCGCAGGGCGCCGATGGCGGCGCGGGTATGGCGCCGGCGCACAGCCGTCAGTATAGGGAGTAATGGTCCCTTATAGACGCACCCAGGCCGCCTTGATGGCCGCGGCCATCAGCCTCATCGCCGCCGAGGCGGCCGCGCAGGAGACTCTGTCACCTGAGGTCGCAGCCCTGATAGAGGCCCAGGCGGCGAAAATCCGCGATCTGGAGGCCCGGCTCGCGCGGCTGGAAGCCCGCAGCGACGCAGCCGCGCCCAGCGTCAGCGGCTCGCCAGAGCCCGCGCCGCGCCCCGCCGGGGCGCCCATCCACCTCGCCGGCGGGGCGGCGCAGACGACGCCGGCCGCGGCGTCAAAGCCGTCCGGTCTCGCCCCACCGACCCTGCGCGGGCGCGCCCAGTTTGACGCCCTGGTCCACAATAATGACGAGGGCTCGCAGAGCACGGGCACTGAGGTGCGACGGTTCCGGCTGGGCGCCAAGGGCGACCTGAGCGAGCAGCTGTCCTATGTGGCCGAGGCCGACTTCGGCGGCGGCGAGGTGTCCCTCCAGGATGTCATGCTGACCTTTGAGGCGGCCGAGACGGTGGCGCTGTCCGTCGGCTACTTCAAGCCGCCGATCACCCTGGACGAACTGACCTCAAGCAACGAGACCGTCTTCCTTGAGCGCTCAGCCTACGCCTCCACCTTTGCGCCGGGCCGGCGGGTGGGCGTGGCGGCCCGCGCCTGGGGCGAGCGGTGGGGCGTCAGCGGCGGCCTGTTTGGGGAGACCGAGGACAGCGACCTCGACACCGAGCGGGAGGAGGCGTGGCTGGTGGCGGCGCGCGGCTATGTCGACCTCCTGAGTGGCGACCCGGCGCTCCACCTCGGCGTGTCAGCCTACCATACCGAGCTCCCCGCCAGGGGCCCTGGCGTCTGGCTGCGGGTGCGCCCCGAAACCGGCCGGGCTCCGCGACTTCTCGACACCGGCGCCTTCATCGCCGAGGAGGGGACCTTTGTCGGGTTCGAGTTCGGCTACGGCTCTGGGCCCCTTACGGTGCAGGCTGAGGGCGGCGGGGTCGACTATGCCGGGGCGATCTCCGGTCCTGACTTCAGCGGCTGGTCGGCCCAGGCGGCCTGGCGCTGGACCGGCGAGGCGCGCCCCTATGACATCGAAAGCGGCGTGTTCGGCCGCATCCGGCCCGCCCGCCCCCTGGGACAGGGCGGCCTGGGCGCGCTGGAGACCGGCCTGCGGGTCACCCACCTCGATCTCGCGGATGAGACGGTAGATGGCGGCGAGATGACGACCTATGGCCTTGTGGTGAACTGGTTGCCGATCACGAGGCTGCGGCTGTCGGCCAACCTGATCCAGGCCCGGATCGAGCGGCTGCGCGCCAACCCCGTCGATGAGACACTGCTCACCCTGCGCACGGCGGTGGACTGGTAGGCGAAGGGGAACCCCCTCCGATCGGGACCGTTGGTCTTGAAAGGAGATCGCCATGATGAATCTGAGTTGGGAGCTTCTCTATCCCGTCGGCGCCGCCCTGCTGGGGCTGGCCATCGCCTATGGCCTGTTCCGCTATTATCGCCGGGACCGCCGAAATGATGCGGTGACCGAGCAGGCGACGCGGGAGGAATATCGTCACCCCGATCGCTACGAGCGGACCGAGGACAACTTCCGAGAGAAGACCCACCCGACGGGGTGACGGCGCCGCCCGTTAACCTTGACCATAAACCGCATCTCAAGTCCTGGCGGGCATCTTCGCCAGGACGGGGGGCGGATGAACAGTCGGCGGCACTTACCGAGCGCCAACCTTAAGGCTGACGATCTGTCAGGCTTGAAGGTGTTGGTTGTGGATGATCACGCCAACACCGTCCGGCTGATCGTTGACGTGTTGCGCGCCGCGGGCGTGGGCGGCGTCTACGCCGCCAGCGACGGCCTCAACGCCCGCCAGGCCCTGGCGCGTCAGGAGCCGGACGTCCTCTTCACGGACTGGCGCATGCCCCTGATGGATGGGCTTGAGCTGACGAGGTCGATCCGGCAGGCCGCGGTGGCGCGCGACCATACGGTTCCCAATCCGGCCATTCCGGTGATCATGGTCACCGGCCATCGCACCGCCGCCGAGGTCGAGACCGCCCGCGAGGCCGGGGTCAATGAATTCGTCATGAAGCCCTTCACGCCGGCGGCCTTGCTGTCGCGGCTGCAGGCGGTGCTGACCCAGCCCCGCAGCTTTATCGTCAGCGCCAACTATCTGGGTCCTGACCGGCGGCGGAAGTCGGAAATCAGCTATGCCGGTCCCCTGCGCCGGACCAGCGACCCCGACGAGGTGGTCGATGTGGTGGAGCGCCAGGCGGCCCGTGAGACCATCAGCGTCGAGCTTGAGGCGATGCGCCGGCTGATCGCCGCCCGGGGCGGGGTCGACCGCGCCACCCTGCAGATGACCTACCGCGTCATGCAGCATACGCGTTTCCGGGCCCGTCAGGTGCGCGACAAGATGCTGGAACGGGCCACTGACGACCTGCTGGCCTATGCGGGCGAGGTGGGCGGCATGGAGCATTGCGAGTCCGATGTGGTCGAAGCCCATCTCTCGGTCCTCGGACAGATCCTGGAAGGCGACGATCACGACGCCGTCGGCGCCGCCAAGCTGGTGCGCGGACTTGAGGCCCTGATCCGCCGCAAGCGCGCCGCCCGGCAGATCCTCGCGGCCTGATCTCGCCCCCGCAGCCGGCTTCGGCTAGGAGGGGGCATGGCTGAAGCATTCAATGATCTGATCCTGCCCGCCGAAAAGGCTGAGCGTTACGCCGCCCTTGCCGAGGAGATCGCCGCTGTCCTCGATGGCGAGCCTAATCTCACCGCCCGCATGGCGACGGTGGCTTCCATGCTGGCGGCCAGTTTCGAGCATTTCTTCTGGATCGGCTTCTATGTGGTCGACCCGGACAAGCCCCGGGAATTGGTGGTTGGCCCCTATCAGGGGACCCTGGGCTGCCTGCGCATCGCCTTTGGCCGCGGCGTCTGCGGAACCGTGGCCGAGACAGGCAAGGTTCAGGTGGTCGAGGATGTCCACGCCTTTCCGGGACACATCGCCTGCGACGCCCGCTCGGCCAGCGAGATCGTCGTGCCGGTCTTCGACTCTCAGGAGCGCCTCATCGCCGTCCTGGACGTGGATTCAGACCAGAAGTCGGCCTTTGACGACGCAGACGCCTCCTGGTTGCAAGCCATTGTTCATAAAGCGTTTTCCATAACCGGGTCGGCCTGAGGCTTGCAGCGGATCCGACAGCTGATCCCTCTTCGGGACGGCTGAAACGGATCTCGATGATGTCAGCCACACAGACTCTGCACCCGGCCGATCTTTCCAGCGATGATATCGCGACCTGGCGGGCCATCGCCGCCGCCGACCCGGCCTTCGCTTCGCCCCTGCTGGGCCCCGATTTCGCCCGGGCCGTCGGGGCCGTGCGGCCGGACGCGCGGGTGGCGATCTGGCGTCAGGACGGCGAGGCTGTCGGATTTCTGCCGCACCATTTGAAGACAGGCGGCCTGGCGCGGCCCATCGGCGCGCCCCTGTCGGACTATCACGCCTTGGTCAGTCGTGAGTCCATGGCGGCGGGCGAGGCCCTGGCCCAGGCGGGCCTGGGCGCCTTTCGGTTCACCGGTCTGATCGATCCGCAAAGCCTGTTCGACGGCGCGGTCCGGGCGGACCGGACGGCCTATGTCATCGAACTTGACCAGGGCGCGGACGTCTATCTGGAGGCCCTTCGGGCCCAGAGCCCCAAGCGCTTCAAGAACTACCGGCGCCTGCAGAGCAAGATCGCCCGCGAGCTGGGCGAGCTGACCCTCAGCGCCCCAGACCAGGACCGCGCCGCCTTTGACCAGCTGATCGCCTGGAAGCGCGAACAGCTCCAGCGCACGGGCGCGCACGATTTCTTGGCGCCGGCCTGGACGCGGCAGCTGATGGACACCCTGTTTGCGAACACCGAGGGCGACTTCCGCGGCCTGATGATCACCCTACGGGTCGAGGGTCGGGTGGTGGCGGGCCATTTCGGCGTGCGCCTGGGGGACGTGTACCATCCCTGGATCGCCGCGACCGACCCTGAGCTAGGCGCCTATTCAGTGGGTCAGCTCTTCCTGCTGCAGGTCATCGCCGCCATGCCCGACCTTGGCCTGCGAACCTATGACCTCGGTCCCGGACACGACCACTACAAGGCGCCCTATGCGCTGACTCATCGCCAGATCGGCGACGGCACGGCCCTGGCCGCCGGCGCCGCAGGCTGGCGTTCCCGCCTGGGGGAGGGCGCCTGGCGCCTGGCCGGGGCGGGTTGCGGTCCTATCGCGCTCCGGGTCCGGCGCCGTTTCGAAACCATCTCGGACGTAGAACTCACCCTGGGCGGCCGCGTGCGCGGCCTGGCGAACGCCGTGGCGTCCAAGGCGCGCCGCACCGGCGTGGAGATCGAGGGGTGAGTCTGAGATGTTGGAAACGGTCAGCCTGGTCATCCCCACCCAACGCCGCCTCTCGGGCCTGAGCGTGGCGGCGCGCAGCGTCTTCGCGCAACAGGGCGTGGACCCGGCGCGCCTGGAACTGGTGGTGGTCGATAACGATCAGGTTCCTTCGGCCCAGGCGACCGTGGAGTCCCTGGCGGCCGAGGCGCCCTTTCCGGTGGTCTATGTTCATGAGCCGAAAGCCGGCGTCGCCAACGCCCGCAATGCAGCACTGGCCCAGGCGAAGGGGGAGCTGATCGCCTTCCTGGACGATGACGAGGAAGCGCCGCCCAACTGGCTGGCGGGGCTGCTGTCGACCCGCACGAGCCTCGACGCCGACGTGGTCTTTGGTCCCGTGCGGGGGCGTGCGCCCCCGGAGATCACCCGCCACAGGACCTATCTTGAGACCTTCTTCTCCCGACTGGGGCCGGCCTCCACAGGGGTGATTGAGGACTATTACGGTTGTGGCAACAGCCTGCTGCGCCGGGCGGCTCTGCCCGATCCCCATGCGCCGTTCTCGGCGCTACGCAACCATATCGGCGGCGAGGACGACCTGCTGTTTGGCCAGATGAAGGCTGAGGGCGCGCGGTTCGCCTGGTCGGCGGACGCCTTCGTCTGGGAGGATCCCGTCCCCAGCCGGCTGAGCCTGGATTACACCATCCGCCGCGCCTTCGCCTACGGCCAGGGCCCCTCGGCCGCCTGCGCCGCGGCCACGCCGCCCAACTACCCTGGCCTCGTCTTCTGGATGGCGCAGGGGCTGGTTCAGGCCGGGGTCTTCGGACTGCTGGCCGCCGTGAAGTGGTTGATCGGCGCGCCCGACTTCGCCTTCACCCTGGACCGCGCCGCGCGCGGTCTGGGCAAGACCCTGTGGTGGGGCCCCTTCAAGATCGAATTCTACGGCCGCAGCGCGGTCTGACCCGGTGAGACTCCCATGATCATCCAAGACTGGACCGACGAGAAGGCCGCAGCCTTCGGCAAGCAGACCCTGAACTTCGCCCACGATCTGCACCACCGTCCGATGTTCACCGACGAGGGCCTGGCCGAGGCGCTCGAGGCCTACCCCCGGTCCAAGCTCGGCGTCTTCACCATGGGCGAGGACCCGCGGGCCTGGACCACCTGGCGCAAGGGCTCTGGCGATGGCCTGACCGGGGCGCAGCTTCTGGAGTCGGCCAAGGCCGGCCGGATCTGGCTGAACCTGCGCGAGGCCAATCTCTATCTGAAGCCCTATGCCGATCTGGCCGATGAGGTCTTCGCCGAGAAGGAGGCCATGGCGCCAAGTCTGCGCACCTTCAAGCGCGACCTTGGCGTGCTGATCTCCTCGGCCAATGCGCAGGTCTTCTATCACCTGGACGTTCCGCTGGTGTCCCTGTGGCAGATCCGCGGGACCAAGCGGGTCTGGGTCTATCCGCCCAAGGCGCCCTATGTGGGCGAGGAGGCCCTGGAGAAGATCGTCCTACGGGAAAGCGCCGAGCAGTTCGCCTTTGATCCCGCTTGGGACGCCGGCGCCGAGGCGGTGGAGCTGACCCCGGGCCGCATGGTCACCTGGGCCCAAAACGCGCCCCATCGGATCGAGAACGGACCGATGCTCAATGTCTCGCTCTCCATGGAGTTCATGACCCCTCAGGCCCTGCTGCGCGCCAATGTGATCTACGCCAACGGGGTGATGCGCCGGCGGGCTGGTCTGCGGCCGCGCCTGAGCGACGGGGTCAGCCCGGCCAATCTGGGCAAGCTCGCCCTGGCCCGAGGCGCCAAGGCCCTGAAGCTGCAGAAGGCGCATGAGCGGATCCTGCCGGCCACCTTCCGCCTGGACCCAGCCCAGCCCGGCGCCGTCCTGCCGATCTGAGCGAAAATCGCCCCAAAACGCCCAGTTGGCTTACCTCGCGGCGCCCGAATAGACTTGTTTTGGACGCGCCACAGGGCGCGCGGCAAGCTTTAGAAGATCGATCCTTCGTCCGGCGCAGATGACCCCATCTGGCCCGGCCTGGGGTCCAGGCAAGGGAGCGGAACAATGGGCGAAGCCTATATCGTCGCGGCCACCCGCACGGCCGGCGGCCGCAAGGGCGGCAAGCTGAAAGACTGGCATCCGGTGGATCTGGGCGCCGTGGTGCTCAACGAACTGGTCGACCGCACGGGCGTGGACCCGGCCCGGGTCGAAGACGTGGTCATGGGCTGCGTCATGCAGGTGGGCGAGCAGGCCATCAATGTGGCGCGCAACGCCGTCATGGCTTCCAAGCTGCCGGAAAGTGTGCCGGGCACCTCCATCGACCGCCAGTGTGGCTCCTCGCAACAGGCCCTGCAGTTCGCCGCTCAAGCCGTCATGAGCGGAACCCAGGACATCGTCATCGCCGCCGGCGTCGAGAGCATGACCCGCGTGCCCATGGGCTCGTCGGCCGCGCTGGCCGCCAAGGCTGGCATGGGCCAGTACAAGAGCCCGCGGATGGAGGAGCGTTACCCCAACATCCAATTCTCCCAGTTCATGGGCGCTGAGATGATGGCCAAGAAGTACGGCCTCTCGAAGGACCAGCTGGACGAGTACGCCTATAACAGCCACCAGCGCGCCATCGCCGCCACCCAGGCCGGGGCCTTCAAGGACGAGATCGTCGCTCTGAAGATCAAGGACGAGAACGGCGCCGAGAGCGACCACACCATCGATGAGGGCATCCGCTTTGACGCCAGCCTCGACGGCATCCGCGGCGTGAAGCTGCTGGCCGAGGGCGGGGCCATCACCGCGGCCACCTCCAGCCAGATCTGCGACGGCGCCTCGGGCGTGATGATCGTCTCGGAAAAGGCCCTGAAGGAATTCGGCCTGACGCCGCTGGCCCGCATCCACCACCTGTCGGTGATGGGCCATGACCCGGTGATCATGCTGGAAGCCCCGCTGCCCGCCACCCAGCGGGCCCTGGAAAAGGCCGGCATGAAGATCGACGACATCGATCTCTTCGAGGTCAATGAGGCCTTCGCCTCGGTGCCCGTGGCCTGGCTTAAGGCGACCGGCGCCAATCCGGAAAACATGAACGTCAATGGCGGCGCCATTGCGCTGGGCCATCCGCTGGGCGCGTCGGGCACCAAGCTGATGACCACACTGGTCCATGGCCTGAAGGCGCGGAACAAGCGCTATGGCCTGCAGACCATGTGCGAAGGCGGCGGCATGGCCAATGTGACAATCATCGAGCGGCTCTGATAAACTCGGGCCCATGAGCCCGCGCATCATAGCCGTCACCGGCGCCTTCGGCGTCCTGGGGGAGGTGGTCGCCACGGCCGCCGCCCTCCAGGGCGCCCGACTGGCGCTGATCGATCACAGCCTGGTTCCCCCGGAGGGCCTGGTGGAGGCCTGCGGCGTCGACGCCCTGGTGCTCACCGGCGTCGATCTGGCCGATCCGGCGGCCGCTGAGGCCGCTCTCGCCGGGGTGGAGAGCCGATTTGGCCGCCTCGATGTTCTGATCAACATCGCCGGCGGATTTCGCTGGCAGACCCTGGACGAGGGCGACCCCGCCGTCTGGGATCTGCTCTACGCCACCAATGTAAAGACCGCCGCCAACGCCAGCCGCGCGGCGCTGAGACTGCTGAGGGCCAGCCCGGCGGGGCGTATCGTTAATATTGGCGCAGCAGGCGCGGTGAAGGCCGCGGCGGGAATGGGCGCCTATGCGGCCGCCAAGGCAGGCGTGCACCGGCTGACCGAGAGCCTGGCCGAGGAGCTGAAAGCCGACGGCGTCACGGTCAACGCCGTCCTGCCGTCGATCATCGACACTCCGGCCAATCGCGCGGACATGCCTGAGGCGGACTTCTCCGCCTGGGTCGCGCCAGCTGACCTGGCCGAGGTGATCCTGTTCCTGGCCTCGCCGGCCGCCAGGGCGCTGACCGGCGCCCTGATCCCAGTGACGGGCCGCACCTGAGGCGCAGATCAAGCGGAACCGTGAGCCTGGCCGGGCGTTAAGTCTGGCTAACAGCCGTCCCCGTCAGATCCGGCTGGGGCGCCGCAAGGCCCGGAGTCCCCATGAAGCTTTCCCGAACCAGTGCTGATGATGGTGTGCTGATGTACGCCGGCGTGATCGAGAAGGTGGGATACGAGATTCAGAGCGACGAGAAGATGAAGGTCGGAAAGGGCGAACTGATCGGCGCGCCCGACCTCATGCGCGACGCCTTTCGCCATGGCCGCCTGACCCTCAAGCTGGCCGAGGGCTCTGATCTCCGCATTCTGATGGTCGCCCACACCGAGGGCGGCGAGCGAGCCTACTTCGAAATCGAGACCTAGACCGACAGACAGTTCAGGCGCGCTTCAGGCGTCCAGCCCTTAGCCCCTCTGGTCGCGCCGTCCGTTTCCCTCCAAGCTGTCAAAAAACGAAAAGACAGTTCCGGGGGAGGGGCGTCGTGAACCTGATTATTCTGGCCGCTGGTGCGGCCAGCCTGGCCGTGGCGCAGGCCGAACCCGCGCCGCAGCCTGACGCTAGCGCTCAACCTGCCGCCGCCCGTGGGGTGATCGCCTATCCCCCAAGCGCCTTCGCGGAGGCTTCGCCGGACACCGCCTACGACATGGTGTTGCGCCTGCCAGGCTTCGCCTTCGACAAGGGGGCGACCGTGCGCGGTCTGGCCGGGTCGGGCGGCAATGTTCTGATCGACGGCCAACCGCCGGTGTCCAAGAACGACGCGCTTGATGAGCTGCTCAAGCGCATACCGGCCTCATCGGTGGCGCGGATCGAGCTGATCCGGGGCGGCGCGCCGGGCATCGACATGCAGGGCCGTTCGGTGATCGCCAATGTGGTGCGCGCCCGAATCGGGGGCGCCCAGGGCGCGGTCATGACCTCCGCCCATTTCATCAATGACGGCCGCGTGCTCACCAGCCTGCGGGCAGAGAGCCAGTTCGAGTGGGCCGGCCGCCGGTTCGAGACGTCCCTGGTCTTTGGCAAGGGGCCTGACGACACCCTGGGCGATGGGAGACGGCTGCGGTTCGGGCCCAATGGCGAGGTGGTGATCGACTCGACCGTCGACGCTGACGCCGGGGGTTTGCGGGCCTGGACCACCGGGGCGATGGAGACGCCCCTGGGCGGGGGACGCCTGCGCGTGAACGGCGCCTATATGCGAACACCCGCCAGCGGCGAGATCACCGATCGTCTGACCGGCGGCGGCCGGGAGTATGAGTACTTCACCAATGTGCGTCTGCAGCAGGAGCTGGGGGGACGCTACAGCCGCGGCCTTGGCCCGCGAACCACCCTGGAAGCCGTGGCCTTCCAGCAGTGGAACGACGTGGAGACCCGGGCCGACTTCGAGGCGCCCGGGCTGCGCCGGGACTTCGATCTCGACAAGGCGGTCACCGAGACCGTAGGCCGCCTGACCCTCCGGCGAACCCTCAGCCCGGCCCTGAACCTTGAACTCGGCGGAGAAGGGGCGCTCAATCGCCTGGAGAGCCAGACGGCCTTCACCCTCAATGGCCGCGCCGTCGCCCTGCCAGCCGCCCAGGTGGAGGTGGAAGAGACCCGGAGCGAGGCGTTCGGCACGCTCACCTGGCGGGGTCGGCCTGGGCTGACCCTGGAAGCTGGGCTGCGTCACGAGACATCCTCCATCGCCTCAAGCGGCGATGTTAACCTGGAGAAGTCCCTGGCCTTCACCAAGCCGCGCCTGTCGCTGGCCTGGTCGGCGGGGGGCGGGCGCCAGGTCCGGCTGCGGCTGGAGCGGGAGGTCGGCCAGCTCAACTTCGACGACTTTGTCGCCTCGTCCTCGGCGGTGAGCACCGGCGCGGTTCTGGCCGGCAATCCGGACCTGCGCCCGCAGCAGGCCTGGGTCAGCGAGGCGGCCTTCGAGCAGCGGTTTGAGAGCGGCGCGGTCCTGGTGGCCACATGGCGGGCTTCCGACCTGGCTGACGTCATTGATCGGGCGCCGGTCTTTGTCGGCGGGGTCGCCGTGGCCGACGCCCCGGGCAATCTCGGCGATGGAAGTCGGCGCGAGGCGATCCTCAACCTGACACTGCCCCTTGATCGCGTCGGCGTCCGCGGCGGCCAGTTGAAGGGACAAGCGAGCTGGCGGGACTCCGAGGTCAATGATCCCCTCACCGGGCAGGGGCGGGAAATCTCTGGCCTGCGTCCCGTCGAATGGGAGGCGCACTTCACCCAGGATCTGCCGACCTTGCGGACCAACTGGGGCGTGGATGTCCTGGGCGGCTATCGTGAGCGCCATTTCCGGCTGAGCGAGGTCGAGACCCGAAAGGTCGGGACCTGGGTCGTCGTCTTTGCTGAGTACAAGCCACGGCGCGACATCATCCTGCGGCTGGAATTGCAGAATCTCGGCGAGCGCAACGTGCAGCGAATTCGCGAGGTCTATGTGGGGCCGCGGTCCGAGGGCCGGCTCGCCTATGTGGATGTCCGGGACCTGGAGTATGGACGCGCGGTCTTTGTTCGACTGCGCAAGACGTTCGGTTAGTCAGAAGGGAGATCGTCTGAGGCCGGCGCCGGCGCCGGCGCAGGCGAAGCTCTCTGTCTCAAGGTGATCGCGCCGATCCCCATGGGCTGGCTGTCGCGTAAAACCCTGCGGCAATCCGCCACTTCCAAACAAGCCTCAGCCCTCGGGCCACATTAAGAGGTCATTAGCCGCGTTCGCCCATCAACTGGCTTGCTCATCGGCCCTGTGATCAGGCGGCTGGAGAAGAAAAATGGCGGTCGGAACCCCAATGGCTCAGTCATCACAAGTGCAAGAGCGGCTTGATTTCATTGGCCTTGACCCCGCCGCCGTCGAGCGGCTCCGGGGATTGCGGGGGTTTGTCGCCCAAGCCATCGGCCCGGCCCTCGACGTCTTCTACGGAGAGATCCGGAAGACGCCTTCGGTCCAGAGGTTCTTCAAGAATGACGGCCACATGGCCGGCGCCCAGAGCCGTCAGGCCGACCACTGGCGCATTATCACCGAGGGTCAGTTCGGTGAGGAGTACGCCAAGGGCGTACGGACCATTGGCGAGACCCATGCCCGTCTTGGCTTGGAGCCCCAGTGGTACATCGGCGGCTACGCTCTGGTTCTGGAACAGCTGATCCACGCCGCAGTGGCCAAGCACTGGCCAACCCTGACGCGACGGACCAAGGCGGCGGACGCCTCGGAAACCGTCGCCGTCCTCGTCAAGGCCACCCTGCTCGACATGGACCTGGCGATCTCCATCTATCTGGAGGCGCTGGAGGCGGAGCGGGTGAAGGCCGAGGCCGCAAGGCTGCAGGCCGAGGAGCAGCAGGCCGCCGCGATGGGCGCCCTGACCTCGGCGCTGCGCAAACTGGCCGAGGGCGACCTGACGAGCCGGCTCGACGCCCCCCTGGCCCCTCAGTTTTCCGGCATGAAGGACGACTTCAACGCCGCGGTCACCAAGCTCTATGACGCCATGCGGCTTGTGTCGGAGTCTTCGGGCGGCATCCGCTCCGGCGCCGACGAGATCGGCATGGCCTCAGACGACCTGTCCCGACGCACAGAGCAGCAGGCGGCCAGTCTGGAAGAGACCGCCGCAGCCCTGCATCAGTTGACCGAGAGCGTCCGAAAGGCCGCCAGCGGCGCCCGGGAGGCCTCCGGCATGGTCGGCGCCGCGAAGGGCGAAGCCGTTCACTCAGGCGAGGTCGTCGACCGCGCCGTGGCCGCCATGGGCGAGATCGACGTCTCGTCCAAGGAGATTGGTCAGATCATTGGCGTGATCGACGAGATCGCTTTCCAGACCAACCTTTTTGCCCTGAACGCCGGTGTCGAGGCCGCCCGGGCGGGTGAGGCGGGC
>TARA_R100000935_G_scaffold25888_2_pt1 | contig 84873 bp, 69 predicted proteins | sample TARA_R100000935 | Tara Oceans TARA_R100000935 (sample SAMEA2621502) | marine metagenome | biome: marine biome (ENVO:00000447); feature: surface water layer (ENVO:00002042); material: "saline water (ENVO:00002010), including plankton (ENVO:xxxxxxxx)" | depth 5 m
ACCGTTGTTTTCGTCACTTGACGAAAACAACGGTCTTGTTTCCGTCCACGATCACCCGGTCTTCCAGGTGCCAGCGCACCGCGCGCAGCATCACCTGGCGCTCCACGTCCTGGCCCAGGCCGCGCAGCTCGGCCGCCGAATGGCGGTGCGACACGCGCTGCACGTTCTGTTCGATGATCGGCCCCTGGTCCAGGTCCTCGGTGACGTAGTGGCTGGTGGCGCCGATCAGTTTCACGCCCCGGTCGTGGGCCTGCTGATAGGGGTTGGCACCGACGAAGGCGGGCAAGAAAGAGTGGTGAATATTGATGATGCGGTGCGGGTGCCGGGCCACGAAGGTGGGGCTGAGAATCTGCATGTAGCGGGCCAGCACGATCACGTCCACTTGCCCTTCCAACAGCTCCAATGCCTGCGCTTCCGCCTCTTCCTTATTGTCCCGGGTGACCGGAATGTGGTGGTAGGGAATGCCGAAACGCTCCACTTCGCCGCGCAGGTCGTCGTGGTTGCTGATCACCATCGGAATCACCGCCGGCAGATCGCCCCGCGACACCCGCCACAACAGGTCCATGATCACGTGGTCATGGCGGGACACCAGCACCGCCATGCGCTTTTTATCGGCGGCGTAGCTGATGTGCCACTGCATCCCGTAGCGGTTGGCGACGCGGTTGCGGAAGTTGTTCTCCAGCGCTTCGTGGCTGCAATCCAGCCCCGGGGTCTGGAATTCCAGGCGCAGAAAGAAAGTACCGTCCTGATGATCGCTGGAGTGCTGATCCAGGTCGGTAATGTTGGCGCCGTGGTTGTACAGAAACGTGGACACCGCGCTGATGATGCCGGGCTGGTCCGGGCAGGTCACCAGCAGGCGGGCGGTGGCCGCGTCCTCGGGTTTGTCAGCGGGGTTCATGAATGTCTCCGTGTGGATTGCCAAAATGGTCGCGCCGGTAGGCGGACGGGGTCTGACCGGTCCACTTCTTGAACGCCCGATGGAAAGAACTGGCCTCGCTGAAACCCATCAGCAGGGCGATTTCGTCGATGCTCAGTTCCGGTTTGGAAAGGTAATACACCGAGGCGTCCTTGCGGATCGAATCCTTGATTTCCTGATAGCTGGTGTTGCCTTCCTTGAGACGGCGACGCAGGGTCTGCGGCGTCATGCCGAGCTTTTCACAGATCTCGCCGAAGTCGGGAAAATGGTTGCCGTACTCATTGGAGATGATCGCGCGGATCTGCGCCGGCAGCCCCACGTTGTGCACGTTGCCGTCGAACAACTGAGCCAGCGAGTCGCGCAGGAACTTGGACAGCGACAGCTCGTTCTGCACCAGCGGCAGGTCGAGAAAATGCGCCGGGAACACCACCTGGTTGACGTCGCTGTTGTAGTGCGTCGGGCAGTCGAACATAAAGCGGTATTCGTCGTCCTCGCGCACCGGCTCGTAGTCCAGGTACACCGCCTGCGGCTCCACCGCCTTGCCCACCAGCCAGCTCATAAAACGCAGCGACAGGAACAGCATCGCCTCGATGATCACATCGCGGAAATCCAGCCGGCGGTCCACGCGCACCATCAGAGCGGCCTGGTCGCCGTCACGCAGCAGCCGGCTGTCCACGCTCAGGTCAAACAAACTGTAGAAACGGATCCCCCGGTCCACCGCCGCTTCCAGGTTGGGGCAGTTGACCACCGCGTGGGCCATCATCGAAAACGTGCCGGGCTTGGACTTGCGGCCCTGCCCGAAGCCCAGGAACTCATCCTGGGTCTGCTCCATGACCAGCAACATCAAACGGATAAAGGTATCGCGCTCGATACGCGCGTCCGGATCCTCCAGCACGCGCCGCTCGATACCGCACTGGTCAAGCAGCGCCGGAATGCTCACGCCACCGCGGGCGGCGCCCTGCAGCACCTTCACCACCCGCTGTACGTTGATTGTTCTTCGCTGAATCATTGGCCATCCTGAAACGTCACGTGCCCTGCCCCCATCGGACAAGCGCCCCATGATAAATACTTTTGACCCGGGCTTCATCGCCCGGCGCTACCCTGTGTAGCTCAACCCATCGCGCAAGGACCGCCACCATGGCCGCACCCCGCCTGATACTGATTCTCGGCGACCAGCTCAGCCCCCATCTCAGCAGCCTGGCCGAAGGCGACCCGGCCCGCGACCGGGTGGTAATGGCGGAGGTGGCCGGCGAGTGCGACTACGTGCCCCACCACCGCAAGAAGATCGCGTTCCTGTTCGCCGCCATGCGCCATTTCGCCAATCGCCTGCGCCAGGACGGCTGGCGGGTGGACTACTATACCCTGGACCAGGACCATCAGGACCTCACCGATGCCCTGCTGGCCAGCCGCCGCGACAGCGGCGCCCGCCAACTGCTGGTCACCGCCCCGGGCGAATGGCGGCTGCTCGAGGCGATGAAGCGCCAGTGGCCGCAGAAGCTCGGGTGCTCGGTGCGCATCCTGGATGACCGGCGCTTCCTGTGCACCACCGAGGCCTTCCGGGACTGGGCCGAGGGCCGCAAGCAGCCGCGCATGGAATACTTCTACCGCACCATGCGCCGCGCCACCGGCCTGCTGATGGACGCCGACGGCCAGCCGCTGGGCGGACGCTGGAACTTCGACAAGGAAAACCGCAAACGCTTCGACGGCGAAGCGCCGCCCCCCGGCCCCAAGCGCTTCACCCCGGACGCCACCACCCGGGAAGTGCTGGAGCTGGTGGAAGCCCGCTTCCCCGACCGCTTCGGCGACCTGCAACCGTTCTGGTTCGCGGTCACCGAGGAGCAGGCGCAGGCGTCACTGACTCACTTTCTGGACCACGCCCTGCCCCACTTCGGCGACTACCAGGACGCCATGGACAGCGGCGACGACTTTCTCTTCCACAGCGTGCTCAGCCAGTACATCAACGCCGGCCTGCTCGATCCCCTGGCGGTGTGCGAGGCCGCCGAGCAGCGCTACCTGCAAGACAAGGCGCCGCTCAACGCGGTGGAAGGCTTCATCCGCCAGATACTGGGCTGGCGCGAATACGTGCGCGGCCTGTACTGGCTGCTGATGCCCGACTACCGGGAAGAAAACCGGCTCGCCAGCCACCGCGACCTGCCCTGGTTCTACTGGAGCGGCGAGACCCGCATGCGCTGCGTGTCCGAAGCGGTGCGCGCCACCCGCGAACACGCCTACGCCCACCACATCCAGCGCCTGATGGTCACCGGCAACCTGGCCCTGCTGCTGGGCGTGGACGTGACGCAGATCCATGAATGGTATCTGGCGGTCTACGCGGACGCCTACGAATGGGTGGAGCTGCCCAACACCCTGGGCATGGTGATGCACGCCGACGGCGGCTATCTGGGCTCCAAGCCCTACGCCGCCAGCGGCAAATACATCCAGCGCATGTCCGACTACTGCGGCGACTGCCCCTACAAGGTGAGCAGCGCCGAGGAAGACAACAGCTGCCCGTTCAACAGCCTCTACTGGCATTTTATCCACCGCCACCGGCGGCGCTTCGAGAAGCACCCGCGCATGAGCATGATCTACAAAGCCTGGGGCCGCATGGCCGAGAGCAAGCGGGACGCGATCCTGGCCCGCGCCGACACCCTGCTCGAGGATCCCGAACACCTTTAGGGAGCCTTTCGGAGCTCCGTATCCGAGACGCGGAGCAATGGTGGTGCCTTCCGGGATCGCTCAAGCCGTCCGTGGGCGCTCTCATTTGGCCATCCCTGGCCAAATAGGTCCCTCCAGGCACCACCATTGCTCCGCTCACTTGGCAGCGGAACCGCCACGGGTCACAACACCGCCCGGACCTTTGCAGAAAGGTTCGGCGCCAGCTATGACCCGGGATGGTGACGCTAGCTAAGGAGCGGGTCTGTGTTAGGCCCTTCCGGGACCCTGGAGAACAGGACGTTCGACAGGGAGCCTACAGGGACGTATTCACGGCGTTCCCGGAAGGGCCTAACACAGACCCGCGTCCCCAGCTGGAGAGAACCAGACTCAAGCTGGAAACAACCTCCCTCTAAAGCGTAACGAACTTTTTTGTAGTACATTGTGGTGACTCGAACCAACAAGCCGTGACCGACCACCATGACCGACAAGCCGCGTAAAAGCCGCCGTGGAAGACGGCCGGCGCCGGAGAGTGAACGCAAGGACCGGGTGATCCAGACCCGCGTGCCCCAGGACCTGGAAGACAGCCTGCGCCACGCCGCCGAGCGGGAGCGGGTGACGGTGTCCCACCTGATCCGCAATGTGCTGGAAGACAGCTTCCGGCTGGTGGACGGCATCGTTGCCGATTCCTCGCAACTGGTGGACAACGTGACCCGGGACGCCCGCCGCCTGGCCTCCGCCGCCAAGGGCCAGGCCCGCGCCCCGGCCACCTTCGTGCCCGCCGACCAGGGCGGCACCGTGGCCCGTGCCCTGCTCGACGCCGTGGACGCCTGGCAGGAAGTGATCGTCAACAAGCCCACCCATTGCACCCAGTGCGGTGTCACCCTCTCCCGCGGGCAAAAGGCGCTGCGCGGGCTGACCACGGAGCCCGCCGCGCCGGTGGTGTGGCTGTGCCAGGACTGCCTCGACAACGACCCCGCCGGGTAATTTTGTAACAAGTGTTCACATCGCCATTGCCAGACCGGTCCGGCTGCCCTATTTTGTAATACATTAAATGACAAGGGGCATCCCTATGACCGTGACCCGGCAAGCCGTCGAGACCAACAACGTCGACAGTAACCCGATCGAAAGCCACGACCGCAACTGGCCGGCGCTGAAGGCCTTCAGCGGCCACCAGCAGGACAGCGGTCTGCGCGCCTGGCTGGCGGTGATGGAAGGCACGCTGAAAGCGATTGAGCGCACCGCCTGGCAGGGCCGTGAGCTGGCCCAGCAGGGGCTGGCCGCCTGGCGCGCCATCGAAAGCGGTGCCGGCGATGTGGCCGGCGAATGCCAGGAACTGGCCCGCGAGGCAAAGCGCTGGCCGGCCCGGCTCAAGCGGCTGTCGGTGACCGGCTGGATGCTCACCCGGGTGGTCGCCAGTTACCGGCTTTGGGGCACGCGTTCGGCGTTCCTGCCCTCCAGCATGCAGGAGGCGGCCCTGACCTCCCTGCACCGCAAGAACGCGCGCCGCTTCCGCAAAACCTCCCTGGAACAGGGCGGCGCCTTCCTGAAGATCGGGCAAATCCTGTCCAGCCGCCCGGACCTGCTGCCCGCCGCCTGGGTGGAAGAACTGGCCCAGCTGCAGGACCAGGCCCGCCCGGAGACCTTCGAGGCGGTGCGCGCCGTGGTCGAGGAGGAGTTCGGCGCCCCCCTGGAGCAACTGTTCGAGAGCTTTGATCCGCAGCCGCTGGCCGCCGCCAGCATCGGCCAGGTACACCGTGCCCGGCTGGCGGACGGCCGCGAGGTGGCGGTGAAAATCCAGCGCCCCGGTCTGGATGAGGTCATCGAGCTGGATATGACACTGTTAAAGGTATTCATCGACAGTGTGCGCGGCGCCCTGCCGCCGATGGATTTCGACACCATCATCGGGGAAATCCAGCGTACCGTCCGCGACGAACTGGACTACCCGGGCGAAGCCGACGCCATGCGTCGTGTGCGCGCCCAGCTGGCGGCGCAACCGGCGGTCACCGTCCCCGCCACGGTCGACAGCCTGTGCGGGCGACGCGTGCTGACCAGCGAGTTCGTTCGCGGGCGCAAGCTCACCATGGTGCTCGACGAACACCACCAACGCGGTGATCAGGAGGCCGTCAGCGGCATCCTGCACGCCCTGCTCGACGCCTGGTTCCGTCAGGTGCTGGTGGGCGGCGTGTTCCAGGCCGACCCGCACCCGGGCAACCTGATGGTCGACGACGACGGCCGCGTGGTGGTGCTCGACTTCGGCTGCACCATGACGCTGCCGGAGGCCTACCGGCGCGGCTACTTCCGGGTGCTGCAGGCCGCCATTGTCGGCGAACGCACGGTGATCGCGGAAACCCTGGCGGAGCTCGGCTTCGCCACCCGCAGCGGCCGCCCGGACACTCTGCTGGCGTTCACCGACGCCCTGCTCGATCAGATACGGGTGGCCATGGTGGAGACCGGCGCCGCCGGCACGCAGTGGCCCGGCCCGGAGGCACTGATGGAACAGGTGCGAGCGCTGTTGATCCGCATGGAGGACGACCCGGTGGAAAAAATACCGGCGGAGTTCGTGATGCTGGCGCGGGTGTTCGGCACCCTGGGCGGCCTGTTTCTGCATTATCAGCCGCGCCTGGACATCGGCCGTCTGGTGCTGCGTTATCTGACCATGCCGGAAACCCTCGGCGACACTCCTCGGCAGGCGGCGACACCCGAACCGCTCCCCTGGTGGCAGCGCTGGGGCCTGGTACCGCGGGCGGAGTTCTAATCCACCCAGGCGCGCTCCAGGGCCGCGCCGAGGCGCTCGTTGCCCCAGAACAGCTCGCCGTTCACCACGAACGACGGGGCACCGAAAATATCCCGCTGGCGGGCCGCCGCCACGTCGGCCCGGGTGCGCTCGCCGCCGCCTTCCGCCAGCGCCCGGTCCAGGGGCGCGCGGTCCAGCCCGGCCTGGCGCAGGCACTCCTCGATCACCGTGGGCGTGGCCGGATCACGGCGCTCGGCGAAGCCGGCCCGGAACACCGCCCGGCAATACGCCGGCAGCCGGAACCCGGTGTCGATCCAGGTGGCGGTTTTGGTGGCCAGGGTGCTGTTGAACGGGAAGCGCGCCGGCCGGCGCCAGGCAATGCCCAGGCGCCGGGTCTCCCGTTGGAGATCCAGCCACAGGTAGCGGCCCCGGGCCGGGTAAAGGTTGAAGGGCGAATCGGTCCAGCCCTGCTCGCTGAAAATCGGGCCCAGCAGGAACGGCTTCCAGATCACCCGCACGCCCGCCTCGGCGGCGGCCGGCTCGATGGTCTCCGCCGCCAGATAGGCGTAGGGGCTGGCGAAATCGAACCAGAATTCCAGATCCGCCATATCAGCGCACCGCCACGATCGCCAGGGTCACGGTGGCCTTGGCGATCAGCTTTCGGCCGCCGTTGCCGTCCTCGGCGAACACCTCGGACTCCGCCACCGTCAATGTCTTGCCCATTTTCAGCACCGCCGCCTCGCACACCAGCGCCACGCCCAGGGCCGGGCGCAGCAGATTGACCTTGAACTCGGCGGTCAACGGCATATGGCCGTCGTCGAGCAGCGTGCCACAGGCGGCGCCGGCGGTGTGATCCGCCAGGGTGCCCACCGCGCCGGCGTGCACATAGCCGTTCTGTTGATTGAGCTCTTCGCGCACCGGCAGGCGGGACACCACCCTGCCCGGCTCGATACTGTCCACTTCCACCCCCAGCAAGCGCAAAAACGGCGCCTGCATCAAGGTGCGCACCTGGTCCTGGTCGGCCATTGCGATGATTCTCCCCAATTACCTGAAGAGCCAAGGATTCCCTATCCGGACGATGTTGGCCAGCCCCGGCATACCAACAAGCTCTCTGGTATCCCGCCGGGTGGCTGACGCCACCCTTTCGCGGGCTGGGCCCGCTCCCACAACACCACACAAAATTGTCGGCCATAAAAAAGCCCCACCAAAAGGCGGGGCCGGAAAATAAAAACAGGACAAAACAGCGGCGCCGGGAGAACGGCGCCGCCAGGGTTGGCTTACTTGAAGATTTCGCCTTTCTCGGCTTTTTCCACCAACGACTTGGGCGGCGTGAACCGCTCGCCGTAGGTATCGGCCAGTTCCTGGGCACGGGCCACGAAGCCGCGCAGGCCGCCGTCGTACTGGTTCATGTACTGAACCACGCCGCCGGTCCAGGCCGGGAAGCCGATGCCGAAGATGGAACCGATGTTGGTGTCGCCCACCGATTCGATCACGCCTTCGTCGAAGCACTTCACGGTTTCGATGGCTTCGGCGAACAGCATGCGCTCCTGCATGTCCTGGAACGGAATGGCTTCTTTTTCTCCGAACTGTTCTTTCAGGCCCGGCCAGAGGTGCGCCTTGCCGTTTTCCGGATACTCGTAGAAGCCCTTGCCGTCCAGCTTGCCGGGGCGGTCCAGTTCGCGAACCATCTTCTCCATCACCGCCAGGGCGGGATGGGCCTGGTTGGCGCCTTCGCCTTTGCTGGCCGCTTCCTTGTACTCATCGGCGATCTTCAACGACAGCTTCATGTTGATTTCGTCGATCAGCTTGAGCGCGCCCACCGGGTAGCCGGCCTGGGTGGCGGCCTGCTCGACGGAGTTGGCGTTCTGGCCTTCACCGACCATGGCGATGGCTTCGTTGATGAAGGTGCCGATCACGCGGCTGGTGAAGAAACCGCGGGAATCGTTGACCACGATCGGCGTCTTCTTGATCTGCAGGGTGTAGTCGAACACCTTGGCGAGCACTTCATCACTGGTGTTTTCACCACGGATGATTTCCACCAGCGGCATTTTTTCCACCGGGCTGAAGAAGTGGATGCCGATGAAGTTTTCCTGCTTCTTCACGCCTTTGGCGAGGCCGGTGATCGGCAGCGTGGAGGTGTTGGAACCCAGTACCGCATCGGGTTTGACCACGTCTTCCACTTCCTGGAACACCTTGTGCTTGAGCTCGGTGTTCTCGAACACGGCTTCGACGATGAAGTCCACGCCTTCCAGGTCCGCCGGATCGGCGGTGGGGGTGATGCGCGCGAGAATTTCTTCTTTCTTCTCTTTGCTCATCTTGCCCTTGGACACTTCCTTGTCGAGCAGCTTGGCGGAATACGCCTTGCCCTTCTCGGCGTTCTCGGTGGAAATATCCTTGAGCACCACCTGGGCGCCGGAGCGGGCGGTGACGTAGGCGATGCCCGCGCCCATCATGCCCGCGCCCAGTACCGCCACTTTTTCGGCCTTGAACTTGGGCACGTCGTTGGGACGGCTGGCGCCGGCGTTGATCGCCTGCAGGTTAAAGAAGAAGGCGGTGATCATGTTCTTGGAAACCTGGCCGCAGGCCAGTTCCACGAAGTAACGGCCTTCGATGGTGAGGGCGTCGTCGAAGCTCACCTGGGCGCCTTCCACGGCGGCCGCCATGATGTTGCGCGGTGCCGGGTAGTTGGCGCCTTTCAGCTGCTTGCGCAGGTTGGCCGGGAACGCCGGCAGGTTCTGCGCCATGGCTGGGGTGCTGGGGGTGCCGCCGGGAATCTTGTAGCCTTTTTCGTCCCAGGGTTGCTTGGACTTGGGGTTGGCTTTGATCCACTCGCGGGCCTTGGCCAGCATCTCTTCCTGGCTGTCCACCACCTCGTCGATGATGCCCACGGATTTGGCTTTTTCCACTTTCAGCCGCTGGCCCTGCATCAGCACCTGCATCAGGGCGTTCTGGATGCCCAGCATGCGCACGCTGCGCACCACGCCGCCGGCGCCGGGCAGCAGGCCCAGGCTGACTTCCGGGAAGCCGAATTGCGCTTTCGGATTGTTCAGCGCGATACGACGGTGGCAGGCCAGCGCGATTTCCAGACCGCCGCCCAGGGCGGTGCCGTTGAGCGCCGCGACCACGGGTTTGCCCAGGGTTTCCAGGCGGCGCAGTTGCGCCTTGCCGGCTTCCACGCCCTTGGCGAATTCGGCGGCGTGTTCCGGGGTCACTTTGATCAGGTCGTTGAGGTCGCCACCGGCGAAGAAGGTGCTTTTCGCGGAGGTGACGATGACGCCGGCGATCTGGTCTTTTTCTTTCTCCAGACGGGCGACCATCTCTTCCATGGAACGCATGTAGCGCTCGTTCATGGTATTGGCGGACTGCTGGGGATCGTCCAGGATCAGGGTAACGATGTTATCCGCGTCCTGTTCCCAGCGGATGGTTGATTCACTCATATTCTTTCTCCGAATCCGTTGGGTTTACAGACGCTCGATAATGGTGGCGATGCCCATGCCGCCGCCCACGCACAGGGTGCACAGGGCGAATTTCTTATCACGGCGTTCCAGTTCGTCGAGCGCGGTGCCCAGGATCATGGCGCCGGTGGCGCCCAGCGGGTGGCCCATGGCGATGGCGCCGCCGTTGACGTTGACCTTGTCGTGGTCGAGGCCCATGTCGCGCATGAAACGCATCGCCACCGAGGCGAAGGCTTCGTTGATTTCCACCAGGTCCATCTGATCCACGGTCATGCCGGCTTTCTTCAGTACCTTGCGGCAGGCCGGCGCGGGGCCGGTGAGCATGATGGTGGCGTCGGCGCCGCTGATCGCGGTGGCGACGATGCGCCCGCGCGGCTTCATGCCGTAGTCCTTGCCCACCTGCTCGTTGCCCAGCACCACCAGGGCGGCGCCGTCGACGATGCCGGAGGAGTTACCACCGGTGTGCACGTGGTTGATCTTCTCCACATAGTGGTATTTCTGCAGGGCCACGGCGTCGAAGCCGCCCATTTCGCCCATCACTTCGAAGGACGGGTTCAGGTTGCCCAGCACGTCGGCGGTGGTGCCGGCGCGCACGTGCTCGTCGCGGTCCAGCACGGTCATGCCGTTGCGGTCCTTCACCGGTACCACGGAGCGCTGGAAGTAGCCCTTGTCCCAGGCGTTGGCGGCACGGGCCTGGGACTCGGCGGCGAACTCGTCCACGTCGCGGCGGGAAAAGCCCTCGATGGTGGCGATCAGGTCGGCGCCGATGCCCTGCGGCACGAAGCCGGTCTCATAGTTGGTGATCGGGTCCATGGCCCAGGCACCGCCGTCGGAGCCCATGGGAATGCGGCTCATGGCTTCCACGCCACCGGCGAGAATCAGATCGTCCCACCCGGAGGCGACTTTCTGGGCACCGGTGTTCACCGCTTCCAGGCCGGAGGCGCAGAAACGGTTGAGCTGGTAACCGGCCACGGTATCGGGCAGGCCCGCCGCCAGCGCGGCGGTCTTGGCGATACAGGCACCCTGGTCGCCCACCGGAGTGACCACGCCGAGCAGCACGTCGTCGATGCGGTTCACATCCATATCGGGGAAACGGCCGCGAACTTCGTCGATCAGGCCGACCACCAGGTCCAGCGGTTTAACGGTGTGCAGTGAGCCGTCCCGCTTACCCCGGCCACGCGGGGTACGGATAGCGTCATAAATATAGGCTTCGGTCATGTAACCTTCCTCTCGCCTTGGGCCAATGCCGGCGGCGCCCGCCAATCGGGAGCGCCGGCTCCTGTGAAAATCAGGCGCTCAGAGTGCCCCACCGGCGGCGCCTCAACAATGACAGGAGTGCTCAAAGGCCCTGAGCGGAAAGGACACGCCCTTTCCGATAACGCCCGCGCCGGCGGCGGCACGGCCATTGCGGGCCCGGGCGACAGGCCCTAGCGTAGCGTCAACCGATCAAGGAGTTACCCATGGCCTCACCCCTGCCCCGCACCCTGGACGTCGCCCGTTCCCTGGCCTCCACTCTGGCCCAGCAAGGCCGTGGCATCGCCACCCGGCCCGCCGGCCGGCAACCCGCCGAGCCGCTGGAGCTGTACGACATGGAGGGCTGCCCGTTCTGCCGTCTGGTGCGCGAAGCGCTCACTGACCTGGACCTGGACGTGCTGATCTACCCTTGCCCCAAGGGCGGCGACTGCTACCGGCCGCTGGTGGAAAGGCTCGGTGGCAAGCAGCTGTTCCCGTATTTGATGGACCCGAATACCGGCGTGGACCTGTACGAATCCGCCGACATTATCGATTACCTGTACCGCGAGTACGGCGGCCGCCCGGCGCCCGCCGCCTGGCGTCTGCGCACCCTGCGCACGGCCAGTTCGTTCGCCGCCTCGCTACCGCGTGGCGGGCGCGGTCTGCGCAGCCAGGACAGCGAGCCGGCCAAGGAACCGTTGATTCTGTATTCCTTCGAGGCCAGCCCGTTCGCGCGGCTGGTGCGCGAGCGGCTGTGCGAGCTGCAGCTGCCGTTCCTGGTGCGCCAGTGCGGACGCGATCAGTGGCAGGACTGGCTGCTGCCGCAGGTGCGCGCGGCGCTGGACATGGACTACCAGCCGAGCCAGCGCCACCGCCAGGAACTGGTGGCCCGCACCGGCCGCGTGGCGATTCCCTATCTGATTGATCCCAACACCGGCGAGGAGCACTTTGAGTCCGGACAGATTCTTGACTACCTGCAGGAAACCTACGCGCGTTAAATCGCAACGCGGCCTTCTCCGGGGCCGCTTTCGGTGCTATATAAGACTCAGTTTATTGCGATATCGATATTGCGACATAGCCACTGTGATATAGAGAGTACCGAACATGAGTCGTCGCCAATTTGATGACTACGACGCCCAGGAATGGCGGGAAGAACACGAGCGGGCCGACAAGGAGCGTCGTAAACGGGAAGCCAAGAAACAGCGCCATCACCTGGATGATGACGACCCGGCTCCCGCGGGACGGTCCCGACCCCAGCGCCACACGCACTGACGGGTCTTTGTGGGAGCGGGCCCTGCCCGCGAAAGGGAGCGAAGCTCCCGGCAAGGTCTCTGGAATCCCGCCGGCCGGCTTTGCCGGCCTTTCGCGGGCAAGGCCCGCTCGCACAGAGCCCGCTCCCCGCTTCGTAGCTATTTTGGCGGCGAGATGGCCGGACGGCATCCCATTGATGCCACTTTCCCGTCGTTTTGGTAGGATTTTCAGCAGAAACTTCTTTCCAGGAGAGGCGCCATGGCCGACTTCGACGATGATTTATTCCGTCAGGAAATGACCGGGGTGGCCCCTCTCAAGGACGACGACCGGGTGCGCGACTTCCGTCGCGGTGAGCCCACGTTGACCCAGCGCCTGCGCCGCGCCTCCGCGGTGGCCCGCCCGGACCGCGATCCCAACCCGCTGACCCTGCCCGACCAGGTCCCCCAGGCCGGCCCCTACGATATTGTCGGTTTGAAGAAGAACGGCGTGCAGGAAGGCGTCTACCGCAAGCTGCGTCTGGGCAAGTACGAGCCCCAGGCGACCCTGGATCTGCACCGGGTACGCCTGGTGGAGGCCCGCGACCGGGTCTATCTGTTTATCCAGGAATCCCAGCAGAACGGGCTGCGCACGGTGCTGATCAGCCACGGCAAGGGCGAGCACAGCGAGCGCCCGGCGCTATTGAAAAGCTATGTGCTGTTCTGGCTGGAGCAGTTCGAGCAGGTGCTGGCGTTTCACAGCGCGCCGGCCAACCGGGGCGGCGCCGGCGTGACGCTGGCGCTGCTGCGCAAGTCCACCAGCGCCAGCCAGAAAACCCGGGAATTCTTCCACGAGCGCAGCCGCGCCCAGCGCTAGCGGCTGACCCGGTTCATGCCGTTGATCGCCGCCACCCGGTAGCCCTCCGCCATGGTCGGGTAATTGAAGGTGGTGTCGACGAAATAATGCAGGGTGTTGTTGGGGGCGGGCTGGCGCATCACCGCCTGCCCCACATGGACGATTTCCATGGCCTGGTAACCGAAGCAGTGAATCCCCAGCACTTCCAGCGTTTCCCGGTGGAACAGGATCTTCAGCATGCCCACCCGCTCGCCGGTGATCTGCGCCCGCGCCAGATTCTTGAAAAACGCCTGGCCCACTTCGTAGGGCACGCGGGCCTCGGTGAGCTCCTGCTCGGTGCGGCCCACGGAGCTGATGCCGGGAATGGTATAGATACCGGTGGGCACGTCGGTGACCTGTTTGACCGGGCCGCCCTCGACGATGCCCTGGGCGCAGAACCGGCCCTGGTCGTAGGAGGCACTGGCCAGTGACGGCCAGCCGATCACGTCGCCCACCGCGTAAACGCCGGCCACTTCCGTCTGATAGCGCTCGTCCACCGCCAGCTGGCCACGGCTGTTGGGCTTGAGGCCCAGGTTTTCCAGGCCGATGTTCTGGGTGTTGCCCGAGCGGCCGTTGCTCCACATCAAGGCGTCGGCGCGCAGCCGTTTGCCGGAGCGCAGCACCAGCGTCACGCCGTCATCGTCCGCCTCGATATGGGTGTATTCCTCACTGTGGCGGATGGTGGCGCCCTGGTCGCGCAGGTGGTAGCTGAGCGCGTCGGAGATTTCCGCGTCGAGGAAATCGAGCAGATGCTGACGGTTATTGACCAGGTCCACGCGAATGCCCAGGCCGGTGAACAGGCAGCTGTATTCGCAGCCGATCACGCCGGCGCCGTAGACGATCATATTGCGCGGCGTGTGCTTCATTTCCAGGATGGTGTCGGAGTCATAGATACGCGGGTGGTCGAAGTCCACGTCCGCCGGGCGGTACGGCCGCGAGCCGGTGGCGATCAGAATGTTGCGGGTGCGCAGGGACCACTGGCGGCCGGCCTGGTCGTCCACCCGCACTTCACCGGCGCTTTCGATACGGCCCTGGCCGTTAAACAAACGCACCCGGTTGCGCACGTAAAAATCGGTGCGCACCTGCACCTGGCTGTCCACCACTTCGCGGGAACGCTGAATCAGATCCTGCCAGCGCACCTGGCGCGGGCTGATCAGCCCGCGCAGCAACGGGTTGCGCTGCGAGCGCACCACCTGACGCACCTGGTGGCGCAGCGCCTTGGAGGGAATCGTGCCCCAGTGGGTGCAGTTGCCGCCCATCTGGTCGTCACGGTCGACCATGGCGACGCGCAGGCCCCCTTTGGCCGCCTGCATGGCGGCGGCTTCCCCGGCCGGGCCGCTGCCCAGCACCACTAGATCCCATCCGGAGCTGATATCCATAACTGGCTGTTACCTCCCGCATCGCCCGCGCCTCCCCAGGAGGCGCCTTGATAAATACTTGACCGAGACCGTGATAGTCTGGAACTTCTTTACAGTATCGCCGCACGCGAACTGCCCGCAGCGAACCGAAGGAGCCGATCTATGGAAACGGACCCCTATGACACCCGGCACTCATCGTCCCCACTGGGGCGCACCGCGCGCGGCGCCGGCGGCTGGCTGCGCCGTCATCCGCTGGGCGCGCTGCAGATTCTGCTGCTGATCCTGGTGTTGATCGTGATCGCCCAGAACCTGGAAACCACCTCCATCGACGTGCTGTTCTGGACCCTGGCGAGCCTGCCCAAACTGGTGCTGATTCTGATCAGCATGGTGGTCGGCGCTCTGGTCTGGGAAGGGCTGCGCCGCAAGCTGCTCAAGCCGGACCGGGCGCGCGGCGCCACGGTCACCAGCCGAACACATCCTTGACGAAAGGAATGGTCAGCGCCCGCTGGCGGGCCAGGGCCACCCGGTCCAGGGTGGCCAGCCGCTGAATCAGGGCCGCCGGCGCCCGCTCGCTGCGCAGCACCATGAAGCGGGCCACGTCGCCGCCCAGCTTGAGGCCGCGCTCGTTGGCGCGCTCGATCAGCAGAGTCACCAGGTCGTCCTCTTCCAGGGGCTGCAGCCGGAACACCGGGCCGGCGGCCAACCGCGTGGCCAGGTCCGGCAGGCCCCAGGGCACGCCGCCCGGCGATGCGCCGGCGCTGAACAGCAGGGTGCCGCCCAGGGCCATCACCCGGTTATACAGGTGGAAAAGCGCTTCCTCCCACTCCCGGTGGCCGGCGAACAGATCCACGTCGTCCACCGCCAGCAGCTGAAACTGCTCCATGGATTCCAGCACGTCCGGCACCAACGGCAGCAGTTCGGCGGCGGGCAGCAGGCAGGCGTCGCGGCCCTGCTCCTGGGCCCGGCGCACCGCCCCTTCGAGCAAATGGCTGCGGCCCTGGCCGGCGGCGCTCCACACGAACACCTGACGCTCGTCGCCGTCGCCGGCGGCGGACACCGTGGCCCAGGCGGCGCGGTTCGGCCCGGCGTGGAAGTTCTCCAGAGCGTGGCCTTCACGCAGCTCAAGGGCGAGGGGCAGTTGACCGGTCACGGGCGGCTAGCGGAAACAGAACGTGGGTGATTCGGCGGCCGGCTCCTCGCATTCGCTGAGCCCCCCCACGCCGGTGACGCTGCGTATCAATTGCGAGCGACCGCCAGCGAAATCCACCTCGAACTGAACCCGGTCGTCACTGGCCACCCGCAGCGCCACCGAGCGCATCGGCCCCAGATCGGACAGCGCCTGGCGCAGCCGCTGCCAGTCGGTCAGGCTTTGAACGCCGCGCACGGTGATCCAGCCGGAGCGGTCCACCAGCGCGTCGCCGGCCGGCTCGGAGGGCTCGCCATCGTCGGCCCCATCGCCGCCGTCGCCGGCGCCGGAACGCACCGAGTAACGCTCGGCGATGCGGTCGGCGATCACATCCACCAGGCGGTCCAGGGCGGCGCCGCTGTCGTCGGCGCGGTCGCGGCTGCTGGCCACGGCATCGCCGTCCTGCAGCAAACGCCAGTTCAGGGTGGTGGCGCCGCCCTGGCCGCTGTCGTAGAGCACCGCCGTGGCCACCCAGTCGGTCTCGTAACGGCGGGAAGCCTGCAGCAGCGGGCCGTCGAAGCGGCCGCGAATATCGGCCACGGCGACCGTGTCCCGGTCGCGCTGGTCCCACTCGGGCAGCGTCAGGGAGACGCCGCGGCGGGCCGCCGCCGAAGTGAGTTTTTCCGCCAGCGGGTCGCCGGCCGCCACCATGCGGCCCTGGCCAGTGCCTTCCGATACCAGCCACACCAGTACCGGCGGCCGCTCGCCGCTCCATACCGGCGCGCCCTGGTCGGACAAATGGCGCACCAGCGCGCGGTCGTCGAACACCGCGTTCAGGCGCGGCGGCGTGCCGCCGTCGTAGGCGTAGCGCATCAACCAGCGCGACGGGTCCTCGAGAACGCCGGCGACGCCGGGCAGATCCGCCACCCGGTCGCGGCCGGTGAGCCGCCGGATCACCGTTTCCAGGCCCTGCCGCAGTGCCTGCTCACGGGCCTCCGCGCCCCGTGGTTGCTCGCCCTCCAGGGGCACCGACACTTCGCCGGCATCGGCGGCGAACACGGGGGAAACGCACAGAAACCCGACAATCAGGCCTAACAGCAAGCGATACATCGAACCATTCCGAATCAGAGAACTTCAGGGCGCGACATTATCACTGATATGGCCGGCGCTGGCGAATATCCACTCGCCGGTTCCCCCGCAGGGACGGCGGTTGCTAGAATAGCGCGCCCTCACCTTCCTGGAGCCTGCCATGAGCGAACAAAAACGGCCGCTGACGTACCGCGACGCCGGCGTGGACATCGATGCCGGTAATGACCTGGTCAAGCGCATCGGCCCGATAGCCAAGCGAACCCTGCGCCCGGAAGTGATGGGCGGCCTGGGCGGCTTCGGCGCGCTCTGTGCCCTGCCCGAGGGCTACAAGAACCCGGTGCTGGTGGCCGGCACGGACGGCGTCGGCACCAAGCTGCGTCTGGCCATGGAACACGACAGCCACGACACCGTGGGCATCGACCTGGTGGCGATGTGCGTCAACGACCTGGTGGTGGGCGGCGCGGAGCCGCTGTTCTTCCTCGACTACTACGCCACCGGCAAGCTGGACGTGGACACCGCCGCGCGGGTGGTCTCCGGCATCGGTGAGGGTTGCGAGCAGGCCGGCTGCGCGCTGATCGGCGGCGAGACCGCGGAAATGCCCGGCATGTACGAGGGCGAGGACTACGACCTGGCCGGCTTCTGCGTCGGCGTGGTGGAACGCGACGGCATCATCGACGGCAGCAAGGTGGCGCCCGGCGACACCATCATCGGCCTGGGCGCGTCCGGCCCGCATTCCAACGGCTACTCCCTGGTGCGGCGTATTCTCGAGCAGGCCGACGACACCGATGACCTGGACGGCAAGCCGCTGATGGAGCACCTGCTGGCGCCCACCCGCATTTACGTGAAAAGCCTGCTGGAGCTGATCAAGCAGGTGCCGGTGCATGCCCTGGCGCACATCACCGGCGGCGGCCTGCCGGAAAACCTGCCGCGGGTGCTGCCCAACGGCACCCGGGCGGTGATCGACACCCAGTCCTGGCAGTGGCCGGCGGTGTTCCGCTGGCTCCAGGAGCAGGGCCAGGTGCCGACCAACGAAATGTACCGCACCTTCAACTGCGGCGTCGGCATGGTGGTGGTGGTGCCGGAAGCGCAGGTGGACCAGACCCTGGCGCTGCTGGAAGCCAGCGGCGAAAACGCCTTCGTGATCGGCGGTATCCACGCCAGCGACAATGATGAACCCGAAGTATCCCTGGAAGGCCTGGCGTCATGACCCACCGGCTTGCGGTGCTGATCAGCGGCACCGGTTCCAACCTGCAAGCCATTCTTGACGCCATCGACGCCGGGGAACTGCCCGCCCGGGTCAGCCTGGTGCTGAGTAACAAAGCCGGCGCCGCCGGCCTGGCCCGCGCCGAGCGGGCCGGCGTGCCGGCGCAGGCGATCGATCACCGGGGCTTCCCGGACCGCGCCAGTTTTGACCAGGCGATGATCGAGCGCATCGACGCCCACGGCGCCGATACCGTGGTGCTGGCCGGGTTCATGCGCATTCTCAGCCCCGGCTTCGTGCGCCACTACCAGGGCCGGCTGATCAACATCCACCCTTCCCTGCTGCCCAAGTACCCGGGGCTCAACACCCACGCCCGGGCGCTGGAAGCCGGCGACCGCGAGCACGGCTGCTCGCTGCATTTCGTCACCGACGAGCTGGACGGCGGCCCGCTGATCGCCCAGGCCCGTTTCCCGGTGGCGGCGAACGATACCGCCGAAACCCTGTCAGAAAAGGTTCAAGCGCGAGAACATCGCTTGTACCCTCAAGTATTGCGCTGGCGTGCGCAGCAGCGCTTACAGATGACCGACCAGGGAGTGGAACTGGATGGCGAACGCCTGCCCGCGCAGGGCTTTCAGATGGACACGCACGGCTAGCCTGCTGCTCGCCGGCCTGCTGGCCGCGACCCCGGCTTTGGCGGAATCTCCGGTGGAGAGCTTCAACACCCAGTACCGGCTGAAAGCCGCCGGTTTCCCGTTCACCGTGGGCGCCCAACGCACGCTGTCCAAGGCCGGCGGCGAGCGCTGGGAAATGGAAGTGTCGGCCAGTAATTTTCTCGGCGAAATCCGCGAAACCTCGGTATTCACCTGGCAGGGGTGCCTGCCCGTAACCCACTACTACGGCTACCACCGGGAAGGCCTGGGCCGGGTCAAGGCGGCGGAGTTGCGCATCGCGGACAAGCAGGCCACCAGCGAACGCACCGAGCACGAGCCCTACCGCTACGCGGTGGACCAGCCGGCCACCGACAAGATCGCCCTGACCCTGGCGCTGCAGTGCCGCCTGGCCCGGGGCGACCGGGACATCACCCTCAACGTGGCCGACGAGCGCGGCGTGGAGACGCAGCGCTTCCAAGTGGAAGGCCGCGAAACGCTGGAAATCGACGGCGAGGACGTGGCCACCGTGAAGGTGCGGCGGCTGCGCGAAGCGGACAGTGAGCGGCAAACCTGGCTGTGGTTCGCCCCCGGCAACGACTACACCCTGGTGCAACTGGTGCAGGAAAACGACGACGGCCGCCACGTCATGAACCTGGAGAGCCTGCCATGAGATACCTGAGCGGCCTGGCCCTGGTGGTGGCGGCAAGCCTGTTACCGGCCCTGGCGGCGGGCGCTTCGCTGCCGCCCTTCTCCGCCGAATACCGCATCTACGTCAACAAAATCCCCACCCCGATCAAGGCCGACCTGGTGCTGGAGCCGGCCAGCGGCGAAGACCGCTACCACATGCGCTTCGAAGCCCACTCCTGGCTGCTCAACAACCGCGAGGAGAGCTGGTTCCGCTGGAACGACTGCGCCCCCCGCACCGAACGCTACACCCATGAGTTCAAGGGCTTCGGCAAGCACCGTTACCACGACACCGACTTCAACTGGGAACAGGGCCGGGCGGTGAGCGAATCGGATTCCGGCGACGAATCCTTCCCGATTCCCGACCAGGCGTTGGATGAGCTCAGCATGCTGCTGCGCGCGCGCTGCGTGTTCGCCACCGGCGACAAGGAATACAGTGCCACCAGTGTGTACGGTGACGATATCCGCGAGCATCACTTCATCGTTATCGACCGGGAAACCATCGACACGCCGATGGGCGATCTGGACACCCTGGTGGTGGAAAAGAAACGGGAAGAAGACAAGGAAGAGAGCCGCCGCACCCTGTTCTGGGTGGCCCCGGAGGTGGGCTACATGGTGGTCAAAGCGCGCCACATTGAAAGCGCGCTGTTGCACGGGGAACTGATCATGACCGAATACAACGGCCCCACGCCCTAGGCCGGATCAGGTGCGCGGCAGGGTGACGCCGCGCTGGCCTTGGTATTTACCGCCGCGATCCTTGTACGACGTCTCGCACTCTTCATCGGATTCCAGGAACAGCATCTGCGCCACGCCCTCGTGGGCGTAGATGCGCGCCGGCAGATTGGTGGTGTTGGAAAACTCCAGCGTCACGTGCCCTTCCCACTCCGGCTCCAGCGGCGTCACGTTGACGATGATGCCGCAGCGCGCGTAGGTGGATTTGCCCAGGCAGATGGTCAGCACACTGCGCGGAATCCGGAAGTACTCCACGGTGCGCGCCAGGGCAAAGGAGTTGGGCGGAATGGTGCAGTAGTCGCCCTTGATGTCGACGAAGCTTTTCTCGTCGAAATGCTTGGGGTCCACGGTGGCCGAATGAATATTGGTGAACACCTTGAATTCGTCGGCGCAGCGCACGTCATAGCCGTAGCTGGAAACCCCGTAGGAAATCAGTTTTTCACCGTTGGCATCGGCGCGCACCTGGCCGGCCTGGAACGGCTCGATCATGCCGTGCTCGGTGGCCATGCGGGTGATCCAGCGGTCGGACTTGATGCTCATTGGAATCCTTTATCGGTTCGGCAACCCTAAACGGTGAATGGTACCCGGAATTCAGTGCTGCATCACCACCTTGGGAAACGCGCGCCGCCCCTCGCGGGTCAGGGACAGGCGCGCCGCCATGCGCCGCGCGGTATCCATGTACAGGCGGGCCTCGGCGCTGTCCGGCTCCGCCGCCACCGTGGGGGTGCCGCCGTCCGCCTGCTCGCGAATGCGCAGCGACAGCGGCAGCGAGCCCAGCACCGGGGTATCGTAGTCACGGCCCATGCGGTCGGCGCCGCCCTGGCCGAACACATGCTCCTCGTGGCCGCAGTTGGAGCAGATGTGCACCGCCATGTTCTCGACGATACCCAGCACGCCGATATCCACCTTGCGGAACATCTCCACGCCTTTGATCGCGTCCAGCAGGGCGATGTCCTGGGGCGTGGTGACCACCACCGCGCCCGCCACCGGAATTTTCTGCGCCAGGGTCAGCTGGATGTCACCGGTGCCCGGCGGCAGGTCGACGATCAGATAATCCAGATCGTGCCACAGCGTTTGCTGCATCATCTGGGTGAGCGCGCCGCTGGCCTTGGGCCCGCGCCACACCACCGGGGTCTGCTCGGTGACCAGGTAGCCCATGGACATGGTCTGAATGCCGTGCGCCATCACCGGCACGAAGGCGTTGCCGTCGCGGGTTTCCGGGCGGGTGCCCTTGGGCAGGCCGAGCATGATCGGCTGGCTGGGCCCGAAGATATCCGCGTCCAGCAGGCCCACCTTGGCGCCCTCCGCGTGCAACGCCAGGGCCAGGTTCACGGCGGTGGTGGATTTGCCCACCCCGCCCTTGCCGGAGGCCACCGCGATCACATTGGCCGCCTGCATCATCGCCGGCATGTCGTGCTGGGCCCGGTGCGGTTTAATACGCACCGACAGGTCCAACGCCAGCTCACGGCCTTCCAGCAGCGGGGTCACCCGCTCCTCGATCTCCCGGCGCAGCGCCGGCAACCGCGAAGCACAGGGGTACCCGGGGTGCACCACCAGACGCACGCGCCCCTCCTGTTCCTCGATTTCCGTCACCGTGCCGGCGGAAACCAGGTCGACGCCGAGTTCCTCGGGGATGATTTCGCCCAGGGACTGTCTAACCGCCTGCTCAATACGCGTCATGGTACCTCCTGCAACTCAGGAGGGGATGATAGAGTTAGCGCAGTCCACAACCAAGGGCCGTACGCACTTAATCACAAGGAGTAACCCCCATGAGGAAGACCGCCCACCTTTTGACCGGCCTGCTGGCCGCGCTGATCCTCACCGCCTGCGGCGGCAACAACGGCCAGCCGATCGCGGAGCGCGACACCGTCAGTGTCTCCGGCGAGGGCACCATCAAGGCGCGCCCGGATATCTTTAATCTGGTGGCCGTGGCCCGCGAGCGCGGCGACGACGTGGCCGCCATGAAGGACGAGGTGGACCGGCAGGTGCAGGCGATGCTGGATCTGGCCAAGCAGCTGCAAATCGACGACAAGCACATCACCGCCAGCGACATCCAGATCGCCCCGGAGTGGGAATACCAGCCGGAGCGCAAGTTGATCGGCCATCAGGTGAGCCGTGAAGTGAGCTTCCGCACCTCCGGAGTGGAGCGCTACGCGGAACTGGCGGACGGCCTGGCCGGCCTGGGCCTGAAGGAAGTGCGTCCGGGCGGCAGTGAAATCAGCAACGCCGACGAGCTGGCCAACCAGGCGCTGGAAAAGGCGGTGCGCGCCGCCCGTGAAAAGGCCGAAATCCTGGCCCGGGCCGCCGGCCGCGAGCTGGGCGAGGCGATGCAGATCAACGCCCAGGGCTATAACGTGCCCGGCCCGGTGCCGATGCGCGCCGCCATGGCCAAGGAAGACGCCTCGCAGAGCTACCGCCCCGGCGAGCAGGACGTGACCGCCAGCGTTCAGATCACCTTCCAGCTGAACTGATCACCCATGGGTCCGCTAGGCTTTGTATCCGCGGCCGGGCTGCGCGCCTATCTTGCCGCGGGCCGGGCCGCCGGCGTGGACAGCGCCGGCGCGCTGACGGCGGCGGGCATCGACCCGCGGGCGCTGGATCTGCCGGACCTGCATGTGCCGGGCGATCGCTTCGAAGCCCTGATCGCGGAACTGGCCGAGCGCAGCGGTGATCCGCTGTTCGGCCTGCACGCCAGTGAATGTCTCCCGCCGGGCGTGTTCAACGTGCTCGGCTATATCGCCCTGAGCGCCAGCACCCTGCTGGAGGCCCTCGCCAAGGTGGCGCGCTACGAGAAGCGGGTCGGCGACCTGGGCAGCGTGGAAACCCGGTTGCGCGGCAATGAATCGCGGATACTCTGGCATCCCCGCTGCAGCCGCCAGCCGGTGCGGCGCCATCTGGTGGAGGCCGTTTTCGCCGGCTGGCTGCGTTACACCCGCTGGCTCGCCGACGATCAAGCGCTCAACCCGGAACGGGTGTGGTTCGAGCACCCCGGCCCGGACGATCCCCGGCAGGCCGGGGAATACCAGCGCCTGTTCGGCTGCCCGGTGGATTTCAACCAGCCCTACTCGGCGCTGATCGGCGACCGCGACATGCTCGCCCGCCCGCCGCGCCGGCCCGAACCCCACCAGCTGGGCCCCCTGGAAGAGCACGCCGCCCGGCACCTGGAAACCCTGGGCATCGCCACCAGCCTGTCGCTGCGCGTGCGCCATTACCTGCAGGCGGCGCTGGGCGGCCCCCTCCCCGACCGCGACCAGGTGGCCCACGCCCTGCGGCTCAACACCCGCACCCTGCACCGGCATCTGGTCGCGGAAGGCACCGGCTGGCGGGAAATCCTCGACAGCGTGCGCCTGGAGCGCGCCAAGGCCCGTCTGCTGGAGAGCCGCTGCCCACAGGCGGAGATCGCCGCGGACCTGGGTTACGCCGACATCCGCTGCTTCCAGCGCAGTTTCAAGCGCCATACCGGCGTCACACCCGGGCAGTACCGTCGTGGCATGGACAGCGACGGCGAATAGCCACAATATTTACATTACCTGATGGCAATATTACGCGTTTGTCGGACAATCCGGGCATCAGGGGCCGGTCCGGCGAGGCTAGACTCGGGGACAACGATAAAAACAGTATCCGCCAGGGAGAACCGCATGAAACGCACGCTCAAGCAGCTTGAGCGCGCTATCGCGCAAGCCAGCAGCTACGACGAATGGTGCCGTGCCAGCCGTGAATACGACCGGCTCGGCGGCGCCGACGAGTGGAAAGACATCGACCGCTCGCCCCACTACGATTACGAATTGATCCGTAACCGCCTGTGGCAGATCCGCCAGGCCCGCGAGCGCAACGACGTCAACAAACTGGTCTTTCACCTGCATGAAGGCCTGCACGGCAATCTGGGCAATATCTCCAACCCCGCCCTCTACGGTCACAGCCGCATCGGCACCAAGCGGCTGATCGAGCGCTATCTGGAAGAGGTGTGCACCGCCCTGGACTACCTCTGCGACGGCGACTTCGCCGAGTTCGGGCTCAAGCAAAAACTCGATTTCTTCGAAACCACCGGCCAGGCCTTCGGGCAGAGCTGCCTGATGTTCTCCGGCGGCGCCGCCCTCGGGCTGTTCCACATCGGCGTGGCGAAAACCCTCTGGGAGCAGGGCCTGCTGCCCTCGGTGATCTCCGGCTCCAGCGCCGGCAGCATCGTCGCCGCCGTGGTCGGCACCCACGACAACGACGAACTGGCCGCCAAGCTGGAACCGGAAAACATCTACCTGGAAGCGTTCAAGGCGATCGGCTGGAAAGGCCTGCTGCGCGGCACCCCGGTGCTCGACGGCGACCACCTGGAAGCCTGTCTGGAAGAGAACATCAAGGACCTGACGTTCGAAGAGGCCTACCGAAAGACCGGCCGCGAGATCAACATCACCGTCAGCCCCTACGACCGCAACCAGCAGAGCCGCCTGCTCAACTGGCGCACCTCGCCCAATGTGCTGATCCGTAAAGCGGCGCTGGCGAGCTGCGCGATCCCCGGCATCTACCCGCCGGTGAGCCTGTGGGCCAAGAACCTGGACGGCGAGCGGGTGCCCTATATCCCCGGGCGCAAATTCGTCGACGGCTCGATTCAGGACGATCTGCCGATCCGCCGCCTGTCCCGGCTGTTCGGCGTCAACCACTCGATCGTCAGCCAGACCAACCCGCATGTGGTGCCTTTCCTGCCGCGCAGTGAAAGCACCGATTCCAGCCTCAGCACCCTCAGCGACTGGGCGATCCGCAATGTGTCCATGAACCTGCACTACGCGCTTGACCTGGTGCGCCGCCGGGTGCGCTCCAACGACCTGGGGCTGGTGGTCGACAAGGCGCAGACCGTGGTCAAGCAACGCTACATCGGCGACATCAACCTGATCCCGCCGCGCCAGCCGCGCAACGCCCTGCGCGTGCTCAGCAACCCGTCGCTGGAAGACGTGCGCGCCTTCATTCGCGCCGGCGAACAGACCACCTGGCCGAAGCTGGCGATGATCGACAACACCACCCGCATCAGCCGCACCTTCCGTGCCTGCCGGGAGCGTCTCGACCGCCTGGAAGAACGCACCCTCAACCGTCTCAGCGTGGCCGCCAACGGCTGACCGCCACCGGCACCCCGCGCCGCGGGGTGCTATTTGCTTAGCGCGATTGATTATGACCGGCCCCCTTTAAAGGGCGGCCGGAAGCCTCTATGTTCTTAGCACCAGCCAAACAACATCGCATTCGTACTGAGACCAGGAGACACACCCATGGCACTGCAACTCGGCGATACCGCCCCGGATTTCAAACAGGATTCCACCGACGGCCCGATCTCATTCCACGACTGGGCCGGCGACAGCTGGGTGGTGCTGTTCTCCCACCCGAAGGATTTCACCCCGGTGTGCACCACCGAGCTGGGCGAAGTGGCCCGCCTCAAGCCTGAATTCGACAAGCGCAACGCCAAGGTCATCGGCCTGTCCGTGGACCCCCTCGAGGACCATAACGCCTGGTGCGGCGACATCGAGGAAACCCAGGGGTCGGCGCTGAACTTCCCGCTGCTGGCCGACGCGGACCGCTCCGTGAGCCAGGCCTACGGCATGATTCACCCCAACGCCGACAACACCCTGACGGTGCGCAGCGTGTTCGTGATCGACCCGAACAAGAAGATCCGCCTGACCATCACCTACCCGGCCAGCACCGGCCGTAACTTCGATGAAATCCTGCGGGTGATCGACAGCCTGCAGCTCACCGACGGCTACAAGGTGGCCACCCCGGTGAACTGGAACGACGGCGACGACGTGATCATCGTGCCCTCGCTGGACAACGAGGCCGCCGCCAAGCTGTTCCCGGAAGGCTGGGACGAGAAGAAACCCTATCTGCGGATGGTGAAGCAGCCGAAAAAGAGCTGATGCGCCAGGGCCTCGCGCCCTTTCGCGGGCCGGGCCCGCTACCACATTGTGCGGAACCGGCTGGACAGGGCGCGGGAATCCCGGTGTAATAGCCGCCGTTAGCGGGTGTAGTTCAATGGTAGAACGGCAGCTTCCCAAGCTGCATACGAGGGTTCGATTCCCTTCACCCGCTCCAGACATGAGAAGGGCCGCCTAGCGCGGCTTTTTTTGTGTCTGGAGCCGCCTGCCTGCGAATGGAAACGGAGTTGTGGGAGCGGGCCCGGCCCGCGAAAGGGAGCGAAGCTCCCGGCAGGATGCCAGAGAGATTTCTGACGGCAGCACCATCAACGTCTCTGGGATCCTGCCGGCCGGCTTTGCCGCCCTTTCGCTTGCAAGGCAAGCTCCCACAAAGCTCCGGCTTCGTAGAATGTTCCGGAGCGCTTAATCAATCGCGTTCAAAACTTGCCGTTCTGGCTTACAGCAATTTCAGCCCTGGCCGACAGAGCCCCGTCCCCGATTGTTGGAGACTGACCACTTCCGTTTATTGATGGGAGGGGACAAGGATGTCTCGTGCAATTTTTCTTTTCGTACTGGCCACGGTGCTGGCGTTCGGCGTGGTGGTGGCCAGTGTCGGGCACGGCCGCACCGTGCCGGCGCTGACCCAGGCCCGGGTCTATCAGGGGGAAGCGGACCTTTCCCGCTACTGGGTCAGCGAAAAGTTTGACGGCGTGCGCGCCTACTGGGACGGCGAAGACCTGATTTCCCGCCACGGCAACCGCTTCGATGTGCCGGCGGCGTTCACCCGGGGCTTCCCGGAGCAGCCCCTGGACGGCGAGCTGTGGATGGGGCGCGGCACCTTCAGCCGCATGGTGGGCCTGATCAATCGCCACGACACCGGGCCGGAGCACTGGCGGGATGTCTATTACATGGTGTTCGACCTGCCCCGGGCGGCGGGCCCCTTCGACGAACGCCTGCAAACCCTGCGCCGGTTGCTCAAGGACCATGACAATCCGCATTTGCGTCTGGTGCGCCAGCTCAAGGTCCCCGACCGGGCGGCGCTCGACCGGCGCCTGGAGAAAGTGATCGAAGCCGGCGGCGAAGGGTTGATGCTGCACCGGGGCGACGCCCCCTACCGCAGCTACCGCTCGGCGGATCTGCTCAAGGTGAAGCCCTACCAGGACGCCGAGGCGCGGGTGGTGGCTCATCTGCCCGGCGAGGGGCGGCTGGAAGGCAAGATGGGCGCGCTGCTGGTGGAAACCGCGAGCGGGCAGCATTTTCGTCTCGGCAGCGGTTTCAATGACGCCCAGCGGGCGGAGCCGCCGCCGATCGGCAGCCTGGTGACCTACAAGTTTTATGGCCGCACGCGCCACGGCCTGCCGCGCTTCCCCAGCTTTCTGCGGGTGCGGCGGCAGGGGCCGGGCTTTATCCGCTGAGGGTTGCAGGACGGCGCCCGCTGGGCGATAAGTAGCACACCGAAACAAGGAGTGCGCGCTATGCCCAGCGCTTTTATTACCGGTGCCCGGGGTTTTCTGGGCGGCCATATCACCCGACAGTTGCTCGACGCCGGCTGGGAAGTGACCGCCCTGCTGCGCCCCGGCAGCGACGGCGCGGCCCTGTCCGCCCTGGGGGTCAAAGTGGTGGAGGCGCCGATGGACAACGCCACGGAAGTCACCCTGGTGATGCCGCCGGCGGTGGACGCGGTGTTCCATGTGGCGGGCAATACCAGCCTTTGGCGGCACCTGAACCAGCGCCAGTACCAGGACAATGTGATGGGCACCCGGGCGTTGATCACCGCCGCGCTGCGCAACCAGGCCGGGCGCTTTATTCATACCTCCTCGATTTCCGCCTGGGGCATCCAGGACGAGGCCATCGACGAGGCGTCACCGTCCAACGCCGCCGACGACTGGATCGGCTATAACCGCACCAAGTATCTGGCCGAGGAAGAGATCCGTCACGGTATGCAGCACGGTCTCGACGCGGTGATTCTCAACCCCTGCGGCATTATCGGCGCCGGTGACACCCACAACTGGTCGCAGATGATCACGCTGATCGAGCAGCGCAAGCTGCCCGGCGTGCCGCCCGGCGGCGGTAACTTCTGCGCGGTGGAGGAAGTGGCGCGGGCGCACCTGACGGCGGTGGAGAAAGGAGTGCGCGGCGAGAACTATATTCTTGCCGGCGTCGAGGCCAGCTTTCTGGAGCTGGCCAACACCATCGGCCGGCTGCTCGACCGGCCCACGCCGCGCAAACCGATGCCGGTCTGGCTGCTGCGGCTGGCCGGGCAGGTCTACGCGGTCGGCGGGCTGTTCACCCGGCAGGAACCGCGCCTGACCCCGGAGAAGGTGGCGCTGGTCACCAGCCGGGTTCACGCGGATGGCAGCAAAGCGGTGCAGGAGCTGGGGTTCGACGCCACGGTGCCGCTGGAAACCATGCTGCGCCGCTGCATCGACTGGATGCGCGAGACCGGGCGCCTTTAGCGCAGCGCCCGGTAGACGCGAAAGCGGTTGGTTTCGCTCACCACCTGCACGTGCCGGAAGGCGGCGTCGAGCCACTGCACATAGGGCAGCTCGCGGTTCGCCACCATCCAGAATTCACCGTGTTCCTCGAGATGGCGCGGCGCCTGTTCGATCAGGCGCCGGGTGATCGACATGGTGCGGTCACGGCCGTCGTGGAACGGTGGGTTGGTCACCAGGGTCTGGTAACGCCCCTCCACGCCGCCGTAGAGGTCCCCGCCCACCACCTTGCCCTGCAAGTGGTTGCGGTTGAGGGTGCTGCAGGCGGCGGCCACTGCGGTGGCGCTCACATCGGTGCCGGTCACGTTGCAGCCGGCATGGGCCAGCGCGGCGGTGATCACCCCGCAGCCGCAACCCATATCCAACGCCTTGCCGCGGGGCGCCGCCTCGGCGAGCGCCTGCAGCAACAGGGCGGTGCCTTCGTCCAGGCGGCCGTGGCTGAACACCCCCGGATAGCTGATCACGTCCAGGTCGTCGACGCGCACCACGCTTTCCACCTGCTCCAGGGAGAGTGCCGGCCCCGGCCGCAAGGCGCCGCGATAGACTTTGCAGTGACGGGCGCTGTCCACCAGGGTCACCCCGTCGGCGTGCCGGGACAGCCGCGTCACGCCGCCGCGGATGCCGCCCTTGGCCGGCCCCACCAGCCACACCTCCAGCGGTTCCTCGACGCTGCCGGCAAGGCCGCGCAGCAACAGTTCCAGGCGCTCCGACGATTTCGGCAGCGGCAGGATCACCAGATCGGTGTCCTCGGGGAGCGTGGGCAGAGGCGCCCACTGGTGGGCACCGACGGTGTAATCGTCGGCGTGCAGATAGACCTGCTCGGCGGGCAAGTCGGCCAGCTCCGGGTCGTTGGCGTCGACCACCAGAACCCGCCGTCCGGCCAGGCTCTCTTCCTGTCGCCACAGTAACCGTGTGCTGTTTTCCATCGCTTGGCGCCTCGGCAAATCGGGCAGTATAAACAAACCCGGCCCCGGGGGATAAATCCGGCCTTCACGGCGCGCTTGAAGTTTTACATAAACACCACGCCCCGGGTGCTTTCCTACCGCTAGAATGCGCGAATCAGATGATGTTGTGGAGGCAAAGGATGGTCCGTTCCGCAGTTCTGGCTATGGGTATTCTAGTGGCGTCCCTGGCCTGCGCCGATAACAGCGACAGCGTGTTTGAAGAAGCGCTGCACGCCGCCCGCAATGATGATTGGAACGGTCTGGCGCAGGCACAGAAACGCCTGTCCGACGATCACCCGCTGCAGGCTTACCTGGAATTCCACCGGCTGCGCGCCGCCCTGCCCGATCTCTCACCGCAGCGCGTGGTGGAATACGGCGAGCGCTACCCGGATTCGCCGCTGCCCGACGATATCCGCCAGCACGCCCTGGTGGCCTACGCCAAGGAATCGCGCTGGCGCGACGTGCTGAAGGTCTACGACCGCGCGCCACGGGGCACCGAGCTGCGCTGCTATTACCTGCGCGCCCAGTGGGAAAACGGTGACAAGGGCGTGCTGCCGCAGGTTCGCGAGCTCTGGCTTTCCGGCAGCTCAAGACCGTCCAGTTGCGACCCGCTGTTCGAAGCCGCCCGGGACCAGGGCGTGATCGGCGAACAGGAGATCTGGGAACGTCTGCTGCTCGCCTTCGACCAGGGCGCCACCGGCCTGATGAGCTACCTGGCCGACATGCAGAGCGGCGCGGACGCCACCGCCGGCGAGTGGCTGGGCCGCCTGCACCGGGACCCGGAGCGGCTGCGCGAGTTGCCCGAGGGCATCGGTGATGAACGCCGTGAACAACTGCTCAGCGCCGCCCTGCGCCGTCTCGCCTACACCGACACGGTGCGCGCCCGGGAACTGTTTGAACAGGAAAGCGCCAACCTGGGTCTCAAGGACCCGGCCCTGCGCGAGCGCGCCGCGGAGCGCATTGCCTGGTACTCCACCATTCGCGGCATTGAAGAGAACCGCCAATGGCTGGACGGCTGGCTGGCCAACAACGGCAGCGCGGACACCCTGGACCAGCGCGCCCGGCGTAGCGTGATCGAACAGCGCTGGGACGAGCTGCCTGACTGGGTGGCCCGCCTGCCGGCGGCGGCGCGCGACGACAGCCGCTGGCAGTACTGGCTGGGCCGTGCCGCCGAGGAGAACGGCGATGATGAGGCAGCCCGCGCCCACTGGGGCCGTGCCGCCGGGCAGCGTAACTTCTATGGCTTCCTGGCCGCCGAACGGCTCGGCCAGGCCCCGGTGTTCAGCAATGCCTCGCCGGCCACCGACGACAGTGCCCCGACCCAACCGGGCCTGGCGCGGGTGGCGCTGCTGCGGGAGATCGACGAGCCGCAACTGGCCTGGGACGAGTGGAACTGGATGCTCTGGCACAGCAGCGAGGGGCAGCGCCGCAAGCTGGCGCAGCACGCCTTGCAGCAAGGCTGGTACGACCTGGTGGTGCAGGCGTCGATTCAGGCGCGTGCCTGGAACGTGCTGGCCTGGCGCTTCCCGGCCGCGCACCGGGACTTGTTCGTGAACGCCGCCCGTCGCCACGATCTGGACCCCTGGCTAAGCATGGCGGTGGCGCGCCGCGAAAGCGCGTTTTACCCCCACGCCCGTTCCCCGGTGGGCGCCCAGGGCCTGATGCAGCTGATGCCGGGCACCGCCCGCAAAGTGGCGCGCGACGCCGGCCAGACCCCGCCCGACGCCCGCCAGGTGATGGACCCGGACATCAACGTGGCCCTGGGCACCCGTTATCTGGCGGAGTTGCTGGAGCGGTTCAACGGCAACCGCGTGCTGGCGCTGGCCGCTTATAACGCCGGCCCGCACCGGGTGGACGACTGGCTCGCCGAGGAAGAGGACGCGGTGCCGGCGGACGTCTGGATCGAGTCCATTCCCTTCTATGAAACCCGGGAATACGTGCAGGCGGTGCTCACCTACCGGGTGCTGTTCCAGGGCTTGCACGGCAACCGGGAAGAACTGGTGCTGCTGCGGCCCGACGAGCGCGGCACGCCCTACTCCCTGGCGATGATGGATTAGGCGCCGGCTCAGTCGAGCTGGCGAATGTGATAGTCCAGGCGCCCCCGGCGCAGCAGCGGCGCCAGCCGGGCGTCCTGCTGCAGGCGGCGGCGCAGATGCACGCTGCGCGCCGGGTCACGGGTGAAGGCCACCACCGCGTTGTGGCAGTCGCCGCAGGATAACCGGAAGCGGCTGCTCCAGCCTTTCATGATGTGCTGGTCGGCGGCGTGGCTTTGCCGGTATTCGGTGAAATCGCCGAAATTCATCACCAGGGTGCCGCGTGCGCTGACGTGCCGGGCCAGGGTCCGCACCCAGGCCCGGTCGGCGGGCACCGCCCGACTGACCGCCTCGTTATCCGGGGCGAACAGATCTTCGATGATCAGATCGAACGGCTCGCCGTCGTAGGCATTGAGCCAGGCCACCGCGTCGCCGAGCACGGTCTGCTCGCCCTCGCCCACCACCGAAAACACCTCGCGGGCCACCGCCAGGTGGTGCGGGTCCAGCTCCACCGCGATCAGCTTGTCCGGGGCCAGCAGTTCGCGGATCGGCGGCAGCAGGGTGCCGCCGCCCAGCCCCAGAATCAGCACCCGCCGGAAGCGCTGCGGCTCACTGAGCAACGCCGGCAACCAGAGCAGGTCCCAGACGCTGCCGGTGACCAGCCGCTTGGGGTGGAACTCGGAGTGCTGCACACCGTTGGCGAACAGGCGCATGCGGTCGCCGCGGCGGTGTACCTGATACAGCACACCGTCTTCCTGACGCTGCCAGACCACCGCCATCAGGAGTCGACGCCCAGGCCCACCCCGGTCACGTCACCGTCGGCGCGGGGATCGCCCAGCCGCACCTGGTCCTCGGGCAGGCCGTGCTCTTCGATCAGCCGGTCACGGGCCTGCCGGGCCCGCTCCCCGGCCAGCTCCAGAAGGGTCTCGTCGTCCACCTCGGCGGCCGCCTGTTCCAGCATCCGCCGCCAGGCTTCCCGGGCGCGATCGGCGTCGCTGTCGCCTTCCAGGGTGTCCCGGTCGCGGTCCAGGCGGTCCTCATAGGTGTCGAGGATACGTTCGCGCCAGTCTTCGCCGGTGAGCGCGGTGTCCAGGCCCGGCCAGTCACCGCCCAGGTCGTCGATCACCTCGGCTTCGCCGAGCGCGCGCCGGTCGTCGTCACTGGCCTGCCCGGTGAGGATCACCGTCAGGTTGTTCCGGTCCTTGAGAATGTCCGCCAGGCGCGCCACCTTATCGCGCGTCTCACCCGTGGGCCGGTCGTCGCCGGCCCGGAAAGGCAGGTATTGCAGGTCGTCGTCGCCGCCGCCGGCGAGGCTGGCGAGCATGGAGAACGGCGCCGTGGCGGCTTTCACCAGCACATTGCGGATCACCCGCAGCACCACGCCGCCGGCGCTGAACCCCGGGTCGTTGAGATCACCGGCGATGGTCACCGGCAGGCGGATCATGCCGGAGCTGTCACGCAGCACCGACAGGCCCAGCTTCACCGGCGCGTCCAGCGCCTGTTCGCTGTCCACTCGCTCGCCCAGGTAGAACTTGTCGGCGGCGATCTTGGTGGTGCTGTCCAGCTGGCCGTCCTCGATCGACACTTCGGTGTCCACGTCCAGACGACCGCGCTCGACCCCGAAGCCCAGATAACGGGTGGTGAACGGGGTCAGGGTTTCCATGCCGTAGCCGTCCAGTTGCCCGGTGAGGTCCAGGTACAGCGGGCTCACCGCCAGATCGCCCTGGGCGCGCAGGCGGGCCTGGCCGTTTACGCGCCCCGAGGTCTCCAGCCGGGCGCGGCCGGAGCCGGTGTCGAAGTTTTCCATGACGCCGCTCCACTGCTCCAGCGTGACGTCGAAATCCGGGGTCAGGGTGTTGTCCCGGTGCGCCAGCCGGGACTCTTCCACCGACACGCGCCCGAGCATCACCCGCCAGGCCGGACCGTCGTCCTCGCCGTCATCGTCGCCGTCATCGTCGCCGGCCAGGCGCGTCATCAAGCCGCGGCCCTGCTCGTCGAGAAGATGGCGAAAATCAATGCCGCGGCCGGCCAGGCCGTCCACGGTTACGCGACGGTCGGCGGTTTTGACACTCAAACCGTCGGCGGCCAAACGCGCCACGCTGAGGGTCTCGCGGCCGTTTTCGCGGATGTCGGCGTCCGCCACGCTGGCGCGGCCGGTGACGGTGATATCCGGCGTATCGCCGGCCACGGTGAGCGCCAGCTCGCCGCCGGCGCGGCCCTGCTCGATGGTCAACGGCACGGCGTTGGCGAGCCAGGGTGACAGCGTGGTCAGCGGCAACTCCTCAAGGTCGAGATCCGCGGACACCTTCAGCGGCGCAAGCTGCCCGGTGCCGGAGTGCGACAGGCGGCCGCTTTCCGCCAGCACGGCGCTCCCCTCCCACTGCCAGCGGACGCTGTCCTCGACGCGGAAATCGGTGAGGTTGAGAGCCCCTTCACTGAGCGTTACTTCAACCGGCTCGGGCAGGGTCTGGTCGCGGAACACCACGCTGCCGTTCTCCACCTTGAACCGGTCCAGGGTGACGGCCCAGGCCTCGCCTTCGCGGATCCGCTCGGCGGACTGGTCCGCTTCCTCGCGCACCTTTTCACGGGTCTCCCGGGCCCGGTCCGGATCGGACGGCAAAAACAACGTGGCCAGGTCCAGCCCTTCGCCGGTCAGCACCGCCCGCATCGCCGGCTCGGTCAAGGTCACTTCCGGCACGCTGACACGGCGCTTGGTGAGATCCAGGCTGACGCCGTCCACCTTGAGGGTGGGCACCTCGAAGCTGGGCGCCTCGTTACCGTCGCGAAGAATGCGCAGCCGGTCCAGCTGGAAACGGCCGTTGTCCACGGTCAGGCCTTCGCCGTCCCCGGTGCCGTAGCGGTAATCCGCCGCCAGCCCGAGCATGCCGGACGGCACCTGGAACGGAAAATGCGGCTCCAGCAAACGGGTGAAGGCGGCCACGTCCACCTTGTCCATTTGCAGGCGGCCTTCCACGGTCAGCGGCTCGAAACCAAAGCGACCGCGCCAATCCAGGGTGCCACCGTCGGGGCCTTCGACGTGCATCTGGTAAAGGTTGTCTTCTTCACCGACGCCCCGGGTGGTCAGGTCCTCGATGCTGAACGCCACCGGCAGAGTCAGGGAACTGGGCTCGCTGCCGGACACGTCGTTCAGTGTCACGCGGCCTTCGGACAGGCGCAGATGGCTGATGGTGAACGCGGGCGGACCGGAGGCTTCGTCTTCCGGCGGGGGCTCGTCGGCGGTGTCCTCTTCGCCGCTTTCGCGCAGGCGGGTGACGATGTCGTCCAGGTTGAGGGCGCCGTTCTCGCCCCGGCGCAGGCGGACCTCCAGGCCGGCCAGGTCCACATCGCTGACCCAGGGGCGCCAGTGGAACAGCGACGCCCAGAAGGAGGTATTCACGTACAGGCGGTCAAACCGGGCCAGGAAGTCGGTGTCCGGATCCGCGATCCGGAACCGTTCCGCGGTGGCCGACAGCGTCAGCGGGTTGAGCCGCACTTCTTCCACGGTCACGTCCCGCCCCAGCAGACCGGACAACCGCTGCTCGATCTCCCCACGCGCCCAGCCGGGCAGAATCAAAAACACCGTCAGCGCGTACAACACATACAACAGGGCCAGAATCGCCAGAATCCGGGCGCCCCATCCCCGCGAGCGCCACCATTGTATCGGTGTGTCCATGTCGTCGTTCCCTCTGCCCGGTTGCGCAAGCGCAAAGTCTAGCATTAACGCCGTGAACAGGTCGCCCCGGCGGCCATTGCGCCGGCGGCGGCAAGGTTCACACTCAGCCTTTTCCAAGGAGGCCGCCATGAGCGACAACTATCTACTCAAGATGTACCAGAAAGCGGCGAAACTGCCCCGCGGCCGCCGGCTTTTCTCGATCATGTTCAGCCGCAAGGCGCCCTATTTCGGCACCATCAAACCGCTGATCGCGGAGCTGCGTCCGGATTACTGCAAGGTCACCTTCAAGAAGCGCAGGGCGGTGGAGAACCATATCGGCACCGTGCATGTGATCGCCATATGCAACGCCATGGAAGCCGCCATGGGGGCGCTGGCGGAAGCGTCGATTCCCAAGCACCTGCGCTGGATTCCCAAGGGCATGGACGTGCGCTATACCGCCAAGGCCACCTCGGACATCACCGCCATTGCCGAGGTCGCGCCGGGTGCCTGGGAAAACGGCCCCGAGTTGCCGGTGACGGTGACCGCGTACCGCGACGACGGCACCGTGGTGGTGGAAGGCACCATCCACCTGTGGGTCACCGAGAAACCCGCCCGCGAATAAAATCAGCGGCCCGGTCGGCGGCGCCGGCCAGGTTCGCCCGCGGGTCGATGCCGCTGCGTTTGCGCGGCGTGAGATCGTGATCGCCGTCGGGCACCCAGTGCAAGGTTACCCGGGACGGCAGGCTGTAGCCGGCCACTTCCGGGGGCTTTCCGAACGGGTCCCTCTCCCCCTGGCAAATCAGCACCGGCGCCGCCAGCGCCGGGAAATGATCCAGCCGCGTCTTTTCCGGTTTGCCGGGGGGATGGAAGGGGTAGCCGAACACCACGCACCCGTCCGGGGCGGTGTCCGGGTCCGCCGCCAGCATGGTCGCCATGCGTCCGCCCATGGACTTGCCGCCCACCCAGACCGGGCCCGGCGCCGTCCGGCGCACCTCGTCCAGCACCGCCTGGAAACACGCCATCAGCCGGGGGGCACGATCCGGCGGCGCCTTGATGCCTTCTTCGCGGCGCCGGGCCATGTAGGCGAACTCAAAGCGCGCCACCTCGATGCCGCGCTCCGCCAGCAGCCCCGCCATGGTCGCCATGAACGGGCTGTCCATGGGCGCGCCGGCACCGTGGGCCAGCACCAGGGTGGCGACGGGCGTGGCGGGCGCGCGGTTCCAGAGAAGTTCCGGCATCGGCGTTGATTCCTTTGTGCGGTTAAACCGGAGCCACAATGTGGCCGATCCCGACTCCCCTGTAAACGCGGGCGATATCAGGCCTCCCAGAGGTGCATCTGGCCGGCCAGGCCGGGCGGCCGGAACGCGCTGCTGTCCAGGGTGAAACTTTCCCGGGGCGCCAGGCCGTGGCGCTGGCAGGCCACCTGGAAACGGCGCGCCAGCAGTTCCGCCATCGGCCCCTGGCCGCGCTGCCGGTGGTGCCAGCGGCTGTCGTAGCTGGCGCCGCCGTGCATTTCCTTCAGCGCCGACATCACCCGTTCGGCCCGCTCCGGATAATGCCGCTGCAGCCATTCCTCCCACAGCGGCCCCACTTCATGGGGCAGGCGCAGGGCCACATAGCCGGCACTGCGGGCGCCGGCCGCCGCCACCTGCTCGACGATATCCTCCAATTCCTGATCGTTGATAAACGGAATCAACGGCGCCACCAGCACGGTCACCGGCACCCCGGCGCGGGCCAGCTCGCGCACCGTTTTCAGGCGCTCACGGCCACCGCTGGCACGCGGCTCCAGCTGGTTCTTGAGGCGGTTGTCCAGGGTGGTCACCGACACCGCCACCGAGGCCCGGCCCTCGACGGCCATCGGCGCGATCAGGTCCAGATCGCGCAGCACCAGCGCGCTTTTGGTGATCAGGCTGAAGGGGTGCCGGCATTCCGCCAGCACCTGCAGAATCTCCCGGGTTATAAGCCGCTCGCGCTCCACCGGCTGGTAGGGATCGGTGGCGGTGCCGATCACCAGCGGCCGGCAGCGATAGCCGGGTTTGCGCAGGGTGTCGCGTAGCACCTCGGCGGCGTTGTCCTTACAGAAAATCTCGGCCTCGAAGTCCTGCCCCGGAGAGAGGTCCACATAGGCGTGGTTGGGGCGGGCGAAACAGTAGATACAGCCGTGCTCACAGCCCCGGTAGGGGTTGATGCTGCTGTCGAAGTGCAGGTCCGGGCTCTGGTTGTGGGTAATGATCGACCTGGCCTGCTCCCGGTGGTAGCGGGTGGGCCGGGCGGTGTCCGCCTCGTCGCTGACCACGGTGGTGACCTGAAAGCGGCCGGGGTGCCGGCTGAGGGTGCCGCGGTTGGATGCGCTGGTGGCCATGCTGCCTCCAAATACTGATCATATGGACAGTATTATGGGCAGCCCACCGGGGAACCGCAACAGCGGATTAGTAAACCGGGTGAATCAGTGGGGCCGCACCGGCTGCACCAGCACCCAGGGCATCACGACCACGGTCCACAGCGCCTGGTCGGACTCGAACCAGGCCCGTGCCTGGTCGTCGGTGACGCCGCCCACGCGGCCCTGGTCACGCCACGGCTTGAGCTGCTCGGTCCGGTCTTCGGCGAACGCCACGGCCACTTCGATCAGATCCAGGTCGCCGGCCACGGCCACGGTCTGGCCGCGGGCAAAGAACGGCTGCAGCTCTTTCCAGTCCGCCTTGGCGGTTTCCTGGTTGAGTTTGGCTCTGAGAATGTCGCTGTCGGTGGGGTCGGCCATGACGTCTCCTGTTGGTGGCCCCGGCGCGGCTGGCGACCGGGCGGCGCCATTATCGCCCACGACGTTCGTAACGCAAGGGAGCGCTTGTGGGAGCGGAACTGAAGAGAGGGAAAAAGAGCGCCCGCCTGGGGAGGACGGGCGTCTGTACCGAAAGGAACGTCCGTGTTCTTTCGCGTCCTTGCCCGATCCAATATAAGAGCCCCGCCGGCTCTTACCTATAATCCATCGCCGTCAATCCGTGTAAGAGATTTGCTCATTGTCGGCGACGTTATTACCACCTGATCTCGGTACCGATGTCTGGGACCGGGTTGCCGTCGCGGTCGAACAGCGCCAGGGTGGCGCCGTTTTCGTCGACGCTGACGCGGGAGAAGGCGTCCCGGCTGTAGACCTCGCCGGGCACCGTGACCCGGCCCAGGGACGGCTTCCAGAGGCCGCGCAGGGTGTGGTGGTCACGGATCATCGGCCGGTACCAGCGGAACGCCATCAACGCGGTGGGCCAGAACAGGCCGGAGCAGATCCAGCCGTGTATCGGGTTCCGTCCGCGCCGGTCCAGGCGGGCGTACAGGGAGGCGTGCACGTCGCCGCTGAGCATCAGTAATCGCCGACAGCCGCTGTCGTGGATGGCGTCCACCAGCCGCTGGCGCTGGGCGGCGAAGCCTTCCCAGCTGTCCTGCCCGCGGAACGGCCAGCGCTGCTCGGGAAACAGCGGCACCGAGGACGCCAGGCATTTGACCCGGTCCGGCTCGTCCTCGAGCCAGGCCACCACCGCGTCCTCCTGGGCCCGGGACATGATTTTGCGTTGCCAGGGCCAGCGGCTGAGCACGCGCTCGGTGCGCAGATCCATCAGGAAGAAGTCCGCGCAGCCCCAGCGAAAGCGGTACCAGAGCGCGTCCGGGTCGCGCTCCAGGCGGGTGCCTTCCGCGTTCAGCGGCACCGCCGGGGAGTGCGAGGCCTGGTAGATCTGGTAGGCCTTCATGGCGGCCGGGTATTTGCTGGTCCACAGATCCGGATTGGCGCGCGCCGGCCAGTTATTCTCGATTTCGTGGTCGTCGAGGATCATGTGGTGGTTGTAGTTGGCCATCAGCCGGCGGATGTTGGGCTGGCCGAAACTCTGGCGGTAGAGGTCGAAATACTCCCGCTGGGAGGAAGCCGCCGCCACTTTCCAGGTGGAATCGGCGTACACCTGGTCGCCGCCGTAGAGGACGAAATCCGTGGGGCTGGCGGCGGCGTTGTCCGCCATGCGGGAGAAGATGCGGTCGGCCCGGCCGTCTTCCACCTCGTGGTCGAGCCCCACGAAGCGGTAACAGCAGGAGCCGAACAGGAAGCTCACCGGCGCCCGGGGCGAGGCCGGCGCGGTGCGGAAGTGGCCGGTGTTGACGTGGCCCCAGTCCAGTGCCTTGTCCTCGCTGTCCGCCGCCGCCACCGCGCCGGCCTGGAACTGATAGCGCCGCCCCGGCTCCAGGTCCTTCAGCACCACCACGCCGCTGCTGTCGAAGTTACCGTTGATGCGGAAATGCCTCGGCCCGCGCCAGCGCGTCTCGCCTTCCAGCCGCCAGCGTATGCGACCGTGCGGCGCCTTCTGGCCGGCCTTCAAGGTTCCGGCGGGCATCACGCCGAGAATACGAATGCTGGTTTGACCGGCGGTGCCCACAATCGGACCGACGACAAACGGCTCTACCCTGCTCTGCATTTAGTGTTCCCCCCGAAAGAGCGCGGATACGTCACTGATTGAGCCACCTCTTAAGCACTGCTAGCATCCAGAAAGATTACTTAGCGGGGTGGCGGTTATTTTGTTGCAAGATGCGGTATCTCACACCTTGCGGTTCGCCGCTCTGGTCCTGCTGCTCGGCGCCGCCGCCGGCCCGGCCCGCGGCGACGATGCCGCGGTGTTGACCTCACAAACCGAAACCCTGAAACCGTATCCGGCGGTTCGTTATTTTTGTAGCCCGGCGGCCGAATCACCGGCGCCGGAGCAGCTGTTCGGCAACCCCGAGGCCTGGCCCTGGCGGGCCACCGGCAACGAGATGGCCAACCTGGGGTTCACCGCTGATCACTGCTGGTTCCATTTGACCGTGCGCAACCAGGACAACGCCGAGAACGAATGGCGCCTGGTGGTGAACTACGCCCTGCTGGGGCAGTTGGACACCTATGTCCTAACCTCCGACGGCGAGCGCCTGGCGCACTTCAGCGCCGGCATGGACAGCGCCTTCAACGAGCGGGCCAGCGCCGAAGCGACGCCTTCTTTCCCACTGAACCTGCCCCCCGGCGAGCAGCGGGAGCTGTATCTGAAGGTGGTGTCCCCACACAGCATTCAACTGCCTCTGGAGTTGATGAGCAACCCCGCGTTCCAGTCCGCCACGCTGGCCCACACGCTGGTTCAGGGTTTGTTCTTCGGCGGCATGCTGGTGATGATTCTCTACAACCTGTCGCTGTTTTTCTCGATCCGGGAAAAGGCCTATCTGCTGTACGTGTGCTGGTCGCTGGCGATCACCCTGTTCATGGCGGTCCTGCACGGCTATGCGCAGAAGTATCTGTGGCCCGGCTCGGCGCTGATCAGCCAGTACATTCTGCATTACCTGCTGCCGCTGCTGGTGATTCTGCCGTCCCTGTTCACCTTGCACTTTCTCGGCCTGCCGGAACGCTCCCCCCCGCTGGCGCGGCTGCTCAGAGGCCTGGTGGGCCTGGGCGTGGCCCTGCTGCTGGCGGCGCCGTTCGTAAGCCGGGAGCTGCTGATTCCGGTGGCGGTGCTGGCGATCCTGGCGATGGATTTAAGCATTCTGCTGATCGGCCTGCTGCGCACCCAGGCCGGCGACCCGGACGCGCGGGTGTTCACCCTGGCCTGGCTGTGCTTTCTGGTCGGCGCCGCCGCCATGTCGCTGAACAAGTACGGCATCGTGCCGCGCAACAGCTTCACCGAGAACCTGCTGCAGGTGGGTGTATTCCTGGAGGTGGTGCTGCTGTCACTGGCCCTGGCCCGGCGCATCAACCGCCTCAAGGAAGCCCACGCCCTGTCCGTGCGCGACAAGGCGGTGGCCGAGATGGACGCCTTCAAGGCCGGCGCGCGCAACCAGGCGAAAAGCGAGTTCCTGGCCACCATGAGCCACGAAATCCGCACGCCGATGAACGGCATCATCGGCATGACCGACCTGCTGCGGCGCACCACGCTCAGCGGCCAGCAGGCGCAATACGTGGACACCATCTACCAGTCCACCCAGTCGCTGGTGACGGTGATCAACGACATCCTGGATTACTCACGGATCGAATCCGGCAAGCTGGAGCTGGAGTATCAGGAAGTGGACGTGGAGCACCTGGTGGACGACTGCGTGCGGCTGTTCTCGCTGCGCGCGTCGGAAACCCGGGTGCCGCTTTACACCTTCATCGATTCCCGCGTGCCCCAGCGCATCCATACCGACCCGATCCGCGTGAAACAGGTGCTCACCAACCTGCTCAGCAACGCCTACAAGTTCACCGACCAGGGCCAGGTGGCCTTGCACCTGAGCGTGCGCCAGCCCCCCGACGACCAGGGGCAGTGCGTGATGATGCTGGAAGTGGTCGACACCGGCATCGGCCTGGACGAGGCCCAGCAGCAGAACCTGTTCCAGGTGTTCAGCCAGGGCGCCCGCGGCAGCCGCCACAAGTCGCAGGGGGCCGGGCTGGGCCTGACCATCTGCAAACGGCTCACCGAGTTGCTGGGTGGGGAGATCGGCGTGTCCAGCTCACTGGGGCGCGGCGCCACCTTCTGGATCACCCTGCCGACCCGGGTCGGCGCCCCCAGCCGCGAGAAAAACCCGCTCGCCGGCCACCAGGTGATGATGATCAACGAGAACGCCTCGCTGTCGTTGAGCCTGTCTCAGCTGATGGCCCGCTGGGGGCTCGGCGTGATCGAGTTCGCCGACTGCGAGCAGGCCCTGGCGGGCCTCAGCGCGGACACCCTCCGGGCGGACATTCTGCTGGCGTCGGAGGCCAACCTGGCCCGGCGCGGCGAACTGATCCATATCCGCAACCGGCTGGGTGACCCGCCCCTGCTGATTCTCCAGGCCACCGGCGCGGAAATCACCGGCGAGCTGCCCGGCGACATGCTGCTGGTGGAGACGCCGGTGTCCTCGCGGGCGCTCAAGCACACGCTTTCCACCCAGCTGCAGGAGCGCCTGGACCAGGCCGAGCCCGCCGACAGCGCCCCCAGCGGCGCCTCGGAGCATCCCGGCCTGCGCCGTCTGAACGTGATGGTGGTGGAAGACAACGCCGTCAACCAGCTGGTGATCGACAGCATCCTGCGCTCCATCGGCATCCACGCCACGCTGCTCAACGACGGCGCCCAGGCCCTGCGCCGGGTCAGCGAGCGCCCCGGCAACTGGGACGTGATCTTCATGGATTGCGAAATGCCGGTGATGGACGGCTACCAGTCCACCCGCGAGATCCGTCTGTTCGAGCAGAGCCGGGACGTGGACCCCTGCTGGATCATCGCCCTGTCCGCCCACGCCGCCGGCGATTACGTGCAAAAGGCCCGCGACGCCGGCGTCGACGATTACCTCAGCAAGCCGGTGTCCCGCTCCCAGGTGTTGGAGGCGCTGCAGCGCAACCGGGCGCTGTCCGCCGGCGGCGACTGATCGCGACGGATGAAATGGCCGGCGCGGGCCAGTATCATGTCGGTTCGTTTTTCTGCCGACGTTGAAGTTCTCCATGAGCGAAGCACCCCGCAAGATACTGGTCACCAGCGCCCTGCCCTACGCCAACGGCCCGATCCATCTGGGCCACCTTCTGGAATACATCCAGACCGACATCTGGGTGCGCTTTCAGAAGCTGCGCGGCGAGCAGTGCCTGTACGTTTGCGCCGATGACGCCCACGGCACCGCCATCATGCTCAAGGCGGAAGAGAAAGGCATCACGCCGGAGCAGCAGATCGAGCAGGTGAAGGCCGAGCACGAGCGCGACTTCGCCGCTTTCCAGATCCGCTTCGACAATTACTACAGCACCCACAGCCCGGAGAACAAAGCGCTCTCGGAAATGATTTTCCAGCGCAACAAGGACGCCGGCTACATCCTGGAAAAGACCATCACCCAGCTCTACGACCCGGAAAAAGGCATGTTCCTGGCCGACCGGTTCGTGCGCGGCACCTGCCCCAAGTGCAAAACCGCCGACCAGTACGGCGACAACTGCGAGGCCTGCGGCGCCACCTATTCGCCGTCGGAGCTGATCGACCCGTATTCCGCGGTGAGCGGCGCCACCCCGGTGGAGAAAGAAACCACCCAGCTGTTCTTCGACCTGCCCAAGTTCGAGCCGCTGCTGCGTGAATGGACCCGCTCCGGCTCGTTGCAGGAAGGCGTGGCCAACAAGCTGCAGGAGTGGATGGAAGACCTGCAGCCCTGGGACATTTCCCGGGAAGCGCCCTATTTCGGCTTCGAGATTCCCGGCTACCCCGGCAAGTACTTCTATGTGTGGATGGACGCGCCGGTGGGCTACATGGCCAGCTTCCAGAATCTGTGCGAGCGTGAAGGCATCGATTTCGACGACTACTGGAAAGCGGATTCCGACGCCGAGCTGTATCACTTTATCGGCAAGGACATCATCAATTTCCACGGTCTGTTCTGGCCGGCCATGCTCGACGGCGCCGGGCTGCGCAAACCCACCGCCATCTTCAGCCACGGCTTCGTCACCGTGAACGGCGCCAAGATGTCCAAGTCCCGCGGCACCTTCATCATGGCGCGCACCTACCTGGACCATCTGGACCCGGAATACCTGCGCTATTACTTCGCCGCCAAACTGAACAGCCGGGTGGACGATTTCGACCTCAACCTGGAAGACTTCGCCCAACGGGTGAACACCGACCTGGTCGGCAAGGTGGTCAACATCGCCAGCCGCACCGGTAATTTCGTCAAGAAATTCGGCGGCCGGCTCGGCGACGACCTGGACAACCCCTTGCTGGCCCGCGAAGCCCAGGAAGCCGCCGGCCGCATCGCCGCCTTCTACGAACAGCGGGAATTCAGCAAGGCGATGCGCGAGATCATGAGCCTGGCGGACCACGCCAACGGCTACATCGCCGACAAGGCGCCCTGGAGCCTGGCCAAAGAGGACGGCAAGGAACAGGAAGTGCTGGCGATCTGTACCACCGCGCTGAACGTATTCCGCCTGCTGGTGCTGTACCTGAAACCGGTACTGCCGGGTCTGGCGGAACGCGCCGAGGCCTTCCTGGATATCCCGCCGCTGACCTGGGCGGACGCGGAGACCCTGCTGATTGACCATCCGATCAACAAGTTCAAGCCGCTGCTGTCACGGGTCGACATGACGCACATCGAAGCGATGCTGACCGACTCCCGCGACACCAACCCGGCGGCGCCCGCCGAGGAAACAGCGGCCAAGGACGCCCCGGCGGAAGAAGACGACACCATCACCATCGACGACTTCCTCAAGGTCAAGTTACGCGCCGCCCGCATCGCCAAGGCGGCACCGGTGGAAGGCGCCGACAAGCTGCTGCAACTGACCCTGGACGTGGGTGAGCTGGGCGAGCGCAACGTGTTCGCCGGCGTCAAAAGCAAATACCGGCCGGAGGAGCTGGAAGGCCGCATGGTGGTGCTGGTCGCCAACCTGGCGCCGCGCAAGATGAAGTTTGGCGTTTCCGAAGGCATGGTGCTGGCCGCCGGCCCCGGCGGCGATGACATCTTCCTGCTCAGCCCGGACGACGGTGCCCAGCCCGGCATGGAGGTGCGCTAAGGCGCCGGCCTGCGATTAAAGATGCCGATCACCGGCGCGCCATGCGCGCGCATGACCGGCTCGATTTCGCGGAACAGCGCGTGGTAGTGATAGAACGGCACGCGGGGAAACGCGTGGTGGATCGAGTGCAGGTTCTGGCCGAGCCAGAACCACTCGAGGGGTTTCATCCAGACGGGCATGATCAGGCTGTTGGTGTTTCGATAACGCGCCGGCTCTTCGTACGGCAGGTGCGGGCGGTAGGCGAACCAATAGGCGGTGAATAAGCCGCCGGGCAGAAAGCCTGCGATCAGTAACACGAGGGTCGACACGGTCGGGAAAAGCGCCAGGAAAGCCAGGCGCCAACCGATCGCCAGCGCCACTTCGGCGAAGTAGATGGCACGCTCGCGCCGCGGCATCGTCGCCCAGTGGTCGCGGAACAGGAAGGTGTTCTGCGTCCACAAAAACTTGAAGCCGTAGACGATGAAGGCCAGAAAGCCGTGACGCATACCGCTGACGATGAAGTCCGGGTCCTTGTCCGGCTGGTTGGTATAACGATGGTGGGTGAAGTGCTCCACCTTATGCGTGGAGTAGGGAACCATGATCAGCGGCGCGACGAGGTAACCACAGAGATCGTTGAGCCATTGCAACCGCTTGTGGCTGCCGTGGATATTGCCGTGGGCGGCCTCGTGCAGCGGCGTGTACGACATATACGTCAGTGCGGCATAGATCAGCGTCGCTGCCCAAAGCGGAACCTGGCCGGCCGCGAACAGCCAGAGGTTGGCGACAAAGGCAATCAGCACGAGCGCCACCAGGAGAACTGTTGGCCACGCTAGTCCCCCTGTATACTTCTTCGAGATGGCAATTGCCTGCTTGTTCAGCACACTCAGGTCCTGCTCCATGGGTCACTCCGAGTTCACGTTGACGAGCCTCCAAGCTAGAGGCCGCCGGCGATGGGCAACAGCGCATTGCCGGCCTTCGGCAGGGCATATCCGGCCAGATGGAGGAGAAGCGTATCTCCGTAAAGGGCATGTCAGCGCAGACGAGTGTTCTACATCCGATCGCCATTGCCCAGGTGATGGTCAACTTCGCGGCGCGTTACGACGTCGACGCCGAGACCTGTCTGCTGGGTACCGACATCACCGAGGCAAAGCTGCGCGACGCGGATGTGCTGATCTCGCGCGAGCAGGAAATGCGCCTGATCGAGAACCTGATCCTGGCGCTGCCGCAGGTGCCGGCGCTGGGCTTCGAACTGGGCATGCAATACAACGTCGCCACGTTCGGCACCTGGGGATTCGCGCTGCGCACCAGTCGCACGCTGCGCGAGGGGATCGAGCGATCTCTGCGCTACCTGCCGTTGAGCACGGCTTACTGTCGCTTCTGGTCGGAGATCGACGAACGCGAGCTCGCTTTTTGCGCCGATCCCGGCGCCATTCCGCAGCACCTGCGCCAGTTTCTGCTGGAGCGTGATACCGGTACCACGGTCAATCTACTCACGGAACTCAGCCTGTCCGGTATTCGCGAGCGTGGTCTGGAGTATGAAGGGCCGGCGCCGGCACCGGCGCACGTCGCGCGCATCGAGGCCTTGTGCGGTATTGCGCCACGCTATGGCAGCGCTCGCAACGCCATTGTGCTGCGGCGGGAGGATGTCGAGATCCCATTGCCAATGTACGACGCCCACCTGGTGCGCCTGTTGGAGGACCAGTGTCGCGCCCAGCTCAAGCGGCGCCAGGTCGGCGGCGTGGCCGGTCAGGTCCGCCAGCTCATCCTGGGGCCGCTGGACCTGGCCGCGTCAATCGAAGAAGTCGCGCAGCACATCGCCATGGCGCCGCGCAGCCTGCGGCGCAGGCTTGAAGAAGAAGGCACCAGCTTCCGCGACATCGTCGAAACGGAGCGCCGGCAACTGGCCGTGCAGTTGCTGCAAGACACCCAGATGAAGCTCGACGAGATCGCGCCGCAGCTCGGCTACGGCGACACGGCCAGTTTCACCCGTGCGTTCCGGCGGTGGTTCGGGCAGGCGCCCGGGGAGTACCGCAAGTTGTCCGGAACGTGAGCGCGTTTCACATCCTGGATATTATGGAGTCATGGTGAAATAAAAAAACCGCGACCAACAGGCCGCGGTTTTTGGTTCCGTGGCGCCCGCGCGGGGCGCCGAACGGACAGGGGGTTTACTGACCGCCCTGCTGCTGACGCATCTGTTCCTGCATCTTGCGCATCTGCTCACGCTGCTGCTGAGCACGCTTTTCCAGGGTGGCACGCTGCTCTTCGGTAAGCGTGTCCTGGATACGGGCCTGCAGAAGCACGCTCTCGGCGGTCACATCGCCGGTCAGCTCGCCCAGCTCTTCCGCGTTATCGCGGATTTCGCCTTCGTCATAGTCCGGACCGATCTGGTCGCTCAGAGCCTGTTGCAGCTGCTGCGCTTCCTTACGCATCTCGGTGATCTTGCCTTCGGAATCCTTGATCATTTCCCGCAGTTCCTGCTTCTGGTCGTCGTTCAGATCGACCATTCGATCCAGCTGGTCCACCTGATCGCCCTGCTGCTGGCCGGGGGCCGCTTGCTGAGCGGTGGCGGTGGCGCTGAGACCGAGGGCCAACAGGACCATCAGGCTCATTTGCTTTAAGCTCGTCATAGAGATCTCCCAGACGTTGTATGCACATGGTGTCAATTCGTGAACGGGTCACGCTACCGGATCAGGCAACGCGACGTCACCCCCGGTTCCCCAGGCTTCACCGGACGGCCTCCTCCGACCCCCGGGTCACGGCTGTGCAGCCGAGTCATGACGCGGGGTCCAGCGGGACACCTCGAAAACGGAAAATTTTGCTAAACTCGCCGTTCCCAAGCGCGAACCGACCCTAATTGATGATCGAATACCTTCTCATCCTGATCAGCGCGGTGCTGGTGAACAACTTCGTCCTGGTGCAGTTTCTCGGCCTGTGCCCGTTCATGGGCGTCTCCAATAAGGTGGAGACGGCCATGGGCATGTCGCTGGCCACCACCTTCGTGCTGACCCTGTCATCGGTGCTCGCCTACCTCACCTGGGCCTATATCCTGGTGCCGTTCGACCTCGAGTATCTGCGCACCATCAGTTTTATCCTGGTGATCGCGGTGGCGGTGCAGTTCACCGAGATGTTCGTTAAAAAAGCCAGCCCGCTGCTGTACCGGGTGCTGGGCGTGTTCCTGCCGCTGATCACCTCCAACTGCGCGGTGCTGGGCGTGGCGCTGCTCAATGTGCGTCAGAGCGACGCCACCTTTATGAGTTCCCTGACCTACGGCCTGGGCGCCGCCCTGGGCTTCTCGCTGGTACTGATTCTGTTCGCCGCCATGCGTGAACGGATCGCCGTGGCCGATGTGCCCGAGGCCTTTCGCGGCCCCAGCATCGGTCTGATCACCGCCGGGCTGATGTCCCTGGCGTTCATGGGCTTTTCCGGGTTGATCAAGTTATGACCACGGTACTGATCGCCATCGCCGCCCTGCTCGGGCTGGCGGCGCTGTTCGGCGCCGTGCTCGGCTACGCCTCCGAGAAATTCAAAGTGGAAGGCGACCCCATCGTCGAGCAGATCGACGCCCTGCTGCCGCAAACCCAGTGCGGCCAGTGCGGCCATCCCGGCTGCCGCCCCTACGCCGAGGCCATCGCCGAGGGCGAAGAGCACAACCGCTGCCCGCCCGGCGGCGAAACCACCGTGGAAGCGCTCGCCGACCTGCTCGGCCGCGAGGTGCTGCCGCTGGACAACGAGGGCGCCGAGGACGCCAGCGTGGAGCGCGTGGCCTACATCCGCGAGGACGAATGCATCGGCTGCACCAAGTGCATTCAGGCCTGCCCGGTGGACGCCATCGTCGGCGCCGCCAAGCAGATGCACACGGTGATCGCCGACGAGTGCACCGGCTGCGACCTGTGCGTGGACCCCTGTCCGGTGGACTGCATCGACATGATCGAGCGCCCGGTGACCCTGGCCACCTGGACCTGGGACCGGCCCGCCGGCATCGGCCGCCGCCCGGAACAGCGCATAGAGGTGGTGAACCTGTGAGAGCGAACCTGTCCCTGTTCCAGCGTCTGCTGCCCGGTGCGCGCCGCGCGCCGGTGTATGACTTCCCCGGCGGGGTGCACCCCGCCGAACACAAAACCGTGTCCAACCGGACGCCGATCGCGCCGGGGCCGAGGCCGGCGCAGCTGGTGCTGCCGCTGAACATGCACCTGGGCGCCCCGGCCCGGCCCATCGTGGCGGTGGGCGACCGGGTGTTGAAGGGGCAGATGCTGGCCGAGCCCGCCGGCGCCGTCAGCGCCGCCCTGCACGCGCCCACCTCCGGCACCGTGGTGGCCCTGGGGCCACGCCCGATTCAGCACCCCTCCGGCATGGACGCGCTCTGTATCGTGCTGGAGCCGGACGGCGAGGACCGCTGGGCGGAGCGCCGGCCGGTGGCCGACCACACCCGGCTGGGCCCGGGCAAGCTGATCGCCCTGCTGCGCGACGCCGGGGTCGCCGGCCTGGGCGGCGCCGGCTTCCCCACCAGCGTCAAGGTGAACCTGGGCGACCATCAGCGCGTCGAGCAGCTGATCATCAACGCGGTGGAGTGCGAGCCCTACATCACCGCCGACGACCGCCTGATGCGCGAACGGGCGGACGAAATCGTGCTCGGCATTCAGATTCTGCAGTACCTGCTCAACCCCCACGACACCCTGATCGGCATCGAGGACAACAAGCCCGAAGCCATCGCCGCCCTGCGCGCCGCCTGCGCCGACAGCGACGTGGAAGTCCGCGTGGTGCCCACCAAATACCCTTCCGGCGGCGAAAAACAGCTGATCCAGCTGCTCACCGGCAAGGAGGTGCCCAGCGGCAGCATCCCCGCCCAGTGCGGCGTGGTGTGCCAGAACGTGGGCACCGCCTGGGCGGTAAAACGGGCAGTGCACGACGGCGAACCGCTGCTGTCGCGCATCACCACCGTCACCGGCGACGCCGTGGCGCGCCCCGGCAACTACGAAGTGTGGCTGGGCACCCCGGTGGCCGACCTGCTGCACCACGCCGGCGTGGACAAGGAGCGGCTCGGCCGTCTGGTCATGGGCGGCCCGATGATGGGCTTTACCCTGCACGATCCCTCCGTGCCGGTGGTCAAGACCAGCAACTGCGTGATCGCCGCCAGCGCCGAGGAACTGCCGGAACCGCCGCCGGAGCAGGCGTGCATCCGCTGCGGCGCCTGCGCCGAGGTGTGCCCGGCCAACCTGCTGCCGCAACAGCTCTACTGGTACGCCAAGACCGACGACTTCGAGCGCGCCCAGCACCACAACCTGATGGACTGCATCGAGTGCGGTGCCTGCGCCTATGTGTGCCCCAGCCATATTCCGCTGGTGCAGTACTACCGCTACGCCAAGGGGGAAATCCGCACCCAGGCCGCCGAGCAGATCAAGGCGGACCGCGCCCGGGAGCGTTTCGAGGCGCGCCAGGCCCGGCTGGAGCGGGAACAGGCGGAGAAGGAAGCCCGCCGCCGCGCCCGTCTGGAGGCCAACCGCAAGAAGCAGGAAGCGGCGACCGACAGCGGCGCCGGCGACGAAAAGCTGGCGGCGCTGAAGAAGGAAGTGGGCCAGGCGTCCAGCGCCTACAAAGCGGCGGTGAAAGCGGCCAAGACCGCCGAAGCCCAGGAAGCGGACAACGCCGCCGAGCTGCGCGCCCGGGCCGACAGCCTCAAAGCGGAAGCGGACCGGGCCAAGGCGGCCCTGCGCGACGCCAAGGCCGCGGCCCCGGCGCCGGCGGCGGCGCCCGCCGAATCCACCGCCCTGGCGGACCTGAAGAAAGCAGTGGGCGAGGCCTCCAGCGCCTACAAGGCGGCGGTGAAAGCCGCCAAGACCGCCGAAGCCGAGGAAGCGGACGACGCCGCTGAATTACGCGCCCGGGCCGACACTCTGAAAGCGGAGGCGGACCGCCTGAAGGCCGAGTTGCGCGACGCCAAGGCGGCCCAGGGGCCGGCGGCCGCCCCCGCCGCGCCGGCGCCGTCGACGCAGGACAAGGACACCGCGGCGGAGAAACCGGCCGCCGCCGGGGCCGCGCCCAAGGCCGCCGGGGATGACCAGGCCGCCGCCAAGCGCCAGAAGCGCCTGAAAGCCCTGAAAACCGCCTACAACATGGCGCACAAACAGTACAAGGAAGCCCACGCCGCGGTGGAACGGGCCGAGCGCGCCGGCCAGGAGAGCGATGAGGCCCTCGCCGCCATGCACGCCAAGGTGGAGAAACTGAAAGCCAAGGCGGACCACTGCCGCGACGCCCTGGACGCGCTGGTGGAGCAGGCCAAGGCGGATATCCTCGCCCACACCGGCAAGGACCTGAAAACCCTGAAGCTGGACGCGGCCCGGGCGGAAAGCGCCCTGCGCGACAAGGCCGACGAGCTGGAGCGGCGCCGCGACACCTCCGACGCGGACACCCTGGAAACCCTGAATTCGGAATTGGACGCTTTGCAAGAACACGCGCAACTGACCCGCCTGGCGCTGAAAACCGCCGTGGAAGAACAGGGGCTGGTGGAAGAATGAGCCTGATCAACGCCCCTTCCCCGCACACCAGCCGGCACACCGACACCGGCGCCGTCATGCGCCAGGTGGTCTATGCCACCCTGCCCGGCCTGGCGGCGCTGGTCTGGCAGTTCGGCCTGGGCAGCCTGCTCAACGTGCTCTGGGCGGTGCTGGTGGCGGTGGTCTGCGAGGCCCTGTTCCTGCGCGCCCGGGGCAAGCCGGTGGCGTTTTATCTGAAGGACTGGAGCGCGGTGGTCACCGCCGTGCTGCTGGGCCTGGCGCTGCCGCCCACCGCGCCCTGGTGGCTGACCCTGATCGGCGTCGGCTTCGCCATCGTGGTGGCCAAGCAGCTCTATGGCGGTCTGGGCATGAACCCGTTCAACCCGGCGATGATCGGCTATGTGCTGTTGCTGATCTCTTTCCCGGTGGCGATGACCCAGTGGATCGCGCCCGGCGAGGCGCCCGCCCCGGCGGACAGCCTCGCCCTGTTCCTCGGCCAGGCGCCGGCGGACGCCTTCACCGGCGCCACGCCGCTGGACACTTTCCGCACCTGGGCCGGCGACGCCGAGGCGCTGGCCGGCCGCGACATTCTCGCCGGGCAGCTGGCGGGCCCCGGCTGGGAGACCGTTAATCTGGCGTTCCTGCTCGGCGGCCTCTACCTGCTGGCGCGCCGTATCATCACCTGGCAGATCCCGGTGGCGTTCCTGGCCGGCCTGGCGCTGCCGGCGCTGATCGCCCACCAGGTGGACGCGGCGCGCTTTGCAGGCCCGCTGTTCCACCTGTTTTCCGGCGGCGCCATGCTGGGCGCGTTCTTCATCGCCACCGACCCGGTGAGCGCCGCCACCAGCCGCCTGGGCCGGTTTATCTACGCGCTGCTGATCGGCCTGCTGATCTGGGTGATCCGCACCTTCGGCGGCTACCCGGACGCGGTGGCGTTCGCGGTGCTGCTGCTCAATCTGTCGGCGCCGTTTATTGATTACTACACTCAGCCGCGCGCCTACGGGCACCGCAAGGCGAACAAGGGGGCCAACCCATGATCCGCCAGGCGATAACCCGCAACGCCGTGATCCTGGGGCTGTTCGCCATCGGCACCGCCGCCGCCCTGGCGCTGACCAACCAGGCCACCCTGCCGCGGGTGGAGTGCAACCGCCAGAACGCCCTGATCGCGTCTCTGGCCCAGGTGATGCCCGACGACCGTCACGACAATGTGCTGATCACGGACCGCATTGAAGTGCGTGACCCGCTGCTCGGCAACGGCGCGCAGCATATCTACCGGGCCCGCCGCGACGGCGCGCCGTCCGGCGTGGTGCTCGAAGCCACCGCCCCGGACGGCTATGGCGGCGCCATTGATCTGATCGTGGGTGTGGACACCGACGGCCGCGTGCTGGGCGTGCGGGCGGTGCCGCCGCACAACGAAACCCCGGGCCTGGGCGACAAAATAGAACGGCGCAAATCCGACTGGATCACCACCTTCAACGGCCGCTCCCTGACCAACCCGGACGACGCCGGCTGGGCGGTGAAGAAAGACGGCGGCAGCTTCGACAGCTTCACCGGCGCCACCATCACCCCGCGCGCCGTGGTCGGCGCCGTGCACCGCGCCCTGCTTTATTTCCGTGATCACAAAGAGCAGGTTTTCCAGGCACCGGCCACCGACGACGCGCCAGACAGCATGAGGGAGGCCTGCCGTGGCTGAGACCGACTACCGGAAAATCACCCTCGACGGGCTCTGGAACAACAACCCGGCCACCGTGCAGATACTCGGCCTGTGCCCGCTGCTGGCGGTCACCGGTACGGTGGTCAACGCCCTGGGGCTGGGGCTGGCCACGCTGGTGGTGCTGATGGGCTCCAACGGCGCCGTGTCGCTGATCCGCGGCTATGTCACCGACGCGGTGCGGCTGCCCGCCTTCGTGATGATCATCGCCGCTCTGGTGACGGTGATCGAAATGCTGATGCGCGCCTTCACCTTCGAGCTGTACGAAATCCTGGGTATTTTCATTCCCCTGATCGTCACCAACTGCACCGTGCTGGGCCGCGCCGACGCCTTCGCCAGCAAGAACCCGGTGCTGCCCTCGCTGCTGGACGGCTTCATGATGGGCGCCGGCTTCCTGGTGATCCTGGTGATCCTCGGCGGCATGCGCGAGCTGATCGGCCAGGGCACGCTGTTCGATAACATGCAGTTATTGCTGGGCCCCGTCGCCTCCGGCTGGCGCCTGGAAGTGTTCCCGGACTACCCCGGCTTCCTGTTCGCGGTGCTGCCACCGGGCGCCTTTATCGGCCTGGGGCTGATCATCGCCGGCAAGAACGTTATCGACCGGCGCCTCAAAGCCGCCCGCAAGGCCCGGCAAGCGGACCAGCCCACCGCCAGCCGGCGGGTACGCACCACCGGCAAGGTGAGCTGAAAAGCGGGTGATCGGGCCAACACGGTTGCCGTTCTAATGTCGTAGCCCCAGTGATCTGGTTCAAAAGCACGGCGCTTTTAACAGCGTTATACAACGTTCACCGGGCTTCCCGGGTAAAAATAGCGCCCACTACGTTAAAGCGCGCGCCAGTGATCGGCGCATGCCAAGAATCAGAAAGGAGGCCATTATGAAAACAGCAGCAACCGTGGCACTCGCCGTGGTAGGCACCGTGGCCGTCGCCGGTGTCGGTTACGGCGGCTATCAGGCGCTCAACGACGAAGGCCCTTACGCCGAAGTGGTCAAAGTGGAGCCCGCCACCAAAACCTGGCAGGAACCCAACCAGCGTTGCGAGCAAGTCACCGTGCAGCGGCAGAAACCGGTCAAGGACAAACACCAGATCGCCGGCAGCGCCATCGGCGCGGTGGTGGGCGGTGTTATCGGCCACCAGTTCGGTGGCGGCAGCGGCAAGGACGTGGCCACCGCCGCAGGCGCCGTGGCCGGCGGTTACGCGGGCAACAAGGCGCAGGAACGCATCCAGGAAGGCAACACCTACACCACCACCGAAGAGCGTTGCCAGACCATTATGGAAACCCGCAGCGAACAGGTCGGCTACAACGTCACCTACCGCTTCGACGGCCAGACCCAGACCGTGCGCATGGAAAACGAACCCGGCGACCGCCTGCCGGTGGAAAACGGCCGGGTGGTGACCGACTAAGGCGCCCCGGAAGCGCACCACGCCAGCACCCACCGGGTGGCGTCGCCGCCCGGTTCCCCCTTCGTTATACTGTCCGTTTTTCGCCAGCGAACCCGACGCCATGAATCGCGAAAAACGCACCGAAATCTTCCGGCGGTTGCGCGAACAGCGACCGCACCCCACCACCGAGCTCTATTTCACCACGCCGTTCGAGCTGCTGGTGGCCGTGGTGCTGTCCGCCCAGGCCACCGACGTGGGCGTCAACAAAGCCACCGCAAAACTCTTCCCGGTGGCCAACACGCCCCACGCCATCCGCGCCCTGGGCGTGGACGGCCTCAAAACCTACATCAAGACCATCGGCCTGTTTAACTCCAAGGCCGCCAACATCATCAAGCTCTGCGACCAGCTGATTGAGCAGCACGACGGCGAAGTGCCGCGCTCCAGAGCCGCCCTGGAAGCACTGCCCGGTGTCGGGCGCAAAACCGCCAACGTGGTGCTGAACACCGCCTTCGGCGAGCCCACCATCGCCGTGGACACGCACATCTTCCGGGTCTCGAACAGGACGCGCATCGCGCCGGGAAAAAACGTGGTGGAGGTGGAGCAGCGGCTGATGCGGACCGTGCCGGAAGAGTTCAAGCGGGACTGCCACCACTGGCTGATTCTGCACGGGCGCTACACCTGCGTGGCGCGCAAACCCAAATGCGGCGAGTGCCTCATCGCCGACCTCTGCGAGTTCCCAATCAGTAAACGACCGGACTGAAAAAGCCGGCCGTCCCGGGGAAAGGACGGCCGGTGAAAGCGGAATGACGGAAGAGCGGGCGGCATTCCGCGTCAACGGTCTACAGAACTCAGAGACTCAGCCGGTCACGGATCCGCGACAACGTCATCTCGCCGATGCCCTTCACCGCCATAAGCTGATCGACGGATTCGAACGGCCCTTCCCGGTCCCGCCAGGCCACGATCGAGGCGGCGGTCTTGGGGCCGATGCCTTTCAGGGTCTGCAGCTCTTCCACCCCGGCGTTGTTCAGGCTCACCGTGGTGTCCACGGCGGCGGCACCGTCGCCGGCGCCCTCCGCTTCGGGGGCGGCCTGGGCGGCGGGCAGGCCGCCGGCAAGCAGCATCAGGCTGAGTAGCAGGGTTTGATACAGTTTTCGTCCATGGAGCTTCATCGTCCTTCCTCCTTATCGGTTTGGGTTAGGACGTTCTACTCTAGGCGGGACGAAGCGGCGGGGCTGTAAGCCTGCGCGGTGACTTTTCGCGCTCTGATCAGGAAAGACTTTGTAGGATATCGTCGACTGCGGCCGTGGGATTTTCCGCACGGGTAATCGGGCGTCCGATCACCATGAAGTCCACGCCCCATTCGCGGGCCTGGGGCGGCGTCACCACCCGGCGCTGGTCGTCGCCGGCGCTGCCGGCCGGACGAATGCCGGGGGTTACCAGGGCGAAATCGTCGCCGCAGGCGGCGCGCAGCATGGCAGCCTCGCGGGCCGAGCAAACCACGCCGTCGAGACCGCTGTCGCGGGTCAGGGCCGCCAGGCGGCGGACCTGGTCCTCGGGTTCGTGGTCGATGCCGATTTCCTGAAGGTCGGCCCGTTCCTGGCTGGTGAGCACGGTGACCGCGATCAACAGCGGCGGACGCTCATGGCCGACCAGCGCCTCACGGGCGGCGAGCATCATGCGGCTGCCGCCGCTGGCATGGACGTTGACCATCCATACGCCCAGGTCGGCGGCGGCCTTGACGGCGCCGGCCACGGTGTTGGGAATGTCGTGGAATTTGAGGTCCAGGAACACCTGGAAGCCTTTGTCGTGGAGGGCGCGCACCACGTCCGGTCCGCCGCGGGTGAACAGCTCCTTGCCCACCTTGACCCGCACCTTGGCCGGGTCGAGCCGGTCCGCCATCGCCAGCGCCTGGTCCGGTTGCGAGTAATCCAGGGCGACGATAATGGGGCTGGCGACGGTCACGGCTTAATCTCTCCTTCGGAGCGGGGTTTGATGGTGCCCCAGCGGCGGCAGCTGGGACAGCGCCACTGCAGCAACGGGGTCTGGAACCCGCAGCGGCGGCACTGATAGATGGTTTTACCGCTGGTCAGCCGCTCGGTGAGGGCTTTGAGCAGACCCAGGTGCTCGCGGGCCTCGCCTTCCGCCGACCCTTGCAGGTTCATGTCGATCAGGCGGTGCAGGCCGAGCACCGTGGGGTTGGCCTGCATGTAGTCGGCGATGAACTGCCCGGCCTCGCGGTCACCGTAGCGCTCGCGCAGCTGCTCGGACAGCAGCAGCACCCGGGCGGTGCTGGGTGTCTCGGCGCTGTAATCGGCGAGCATGCGGATAAAGTCCTCTTCTTTCTCCAGTGCCTGATAGCACTGGCGCAACTCGCTGAGCACCTCGTCAAAGAAGTCCGGATCCTGTTTCCAGATGCGGCGGAACGCGTCGATGGCCGCATTCCAGTCTTCCTCGCGCATTTCCAGGCGCCCCTGCAGGACGCTGGCGCGAACGCAGTTCTTGTCGAAGCCGAGGGCGCGGCGCAGCATGCGGCGTGCCGGGTTGAGCTCGCTGCGGGCGATCTGCGCTTCCGCTTCCTCGCAGCAGTAGTGGGCCAGCACCGGGGCGATCTTGGGCTGCGATTTAACCAGGTGCTCGCCCATGGAGATGGCGTTGGTCCAGTCACGCTCCTGCTCGTACAGGTAGGTGAGCTGGCGAATCACCTGCTCGCGCTTTTCGCACTCCTGGTCGAGCATTTCCAGCAGCACTTCCTCGGCCCGGTCGAACAGGCCGCCGGCCAGGTAGTCCTCGGCCAGCTCCAGCTGAATCTGCTCCTGGGTGGCGCGGGGCAGCTCGCCCTGCTCGAGAAGGTGGGAGTGAATCAGGGTGGCGCGGTCGAATTCGCCGCGCTTGCGGAACAGGCGCGCCATGCTGAGGTGCGTTTCCAGGGTCTGGTCGTTGACCTCCAGGCTGTTGAGCAGGGCCTGCACCGCCTTGTCCGGCTCTTCGTTGAGCAGAAAATTCAGACCGGCCACGTACTCCTGGGACAGCGAATCCATGCGCCGGCGCTGGCGGCGTTTACCTTCACGCCGGCCGAGGAAAAAGCCCGTGGCGATGGCGAAAAAGAACAGCGGAATAAGCCAAAGCGGTTCGCTCATGAACGGGGTCCGAACAGGCCGCGCAACCCTTTCAGGCCCAGGCCGGTGACCAGCCCCGCCAGCAGGCCGAGGGCCAGCAGCACCACCACCAGTGCGCCCAGCGTCACCTGGTATTGCCAGTCGGCGACGGGCACCGCCAGGGTCACCGGCTGGGTGTTGGCGGTGACGAACAGGAAAGCCGCCATGAAGATCAGCAGCAAAACCAGAATCAGAAAAATACGGTAAAGATTTCGCATCACATCGTCCTGCTGGGGCGATCAGCCGTTGACGGCTTCGCCGGGGGCGTCATCGGCGTTGCGTTTGTCGTCGCCATGGGTTCCGGACGACGCGTCGAACATGGAGTCATTGACCCGTTCGCGCAGCTCTTTACCGGATTTGAAATGGGGAACGTACTTGCCATGCAGCTTGACGCTGGCGCCGGTCTTGGGATTACGGCCCACGCGAGGTGCACGGAAATGAAGGGAAAAACTGCCGAAACCGCGTATTTCGATGCGGCCCCCTTCAGCGAGGGTGTCGGCCATGTAGTCAATCAGGGTTTTTACGGCGAGCTCCACATCCCTGGGAGACAATTGCTGGTTTTCCTTGGAAATACGGGCAATCAGTTTCGATTTGGTTAACGCTGACGCCATTGCAACCTACTCCCCTGGGCTCCCTGCCCAAGCGGGGCCGGCCTGATGGCCGGCCCCCGGGAGGAGCCGTTATGACTCGTTGCTGTTTTCCATCTGCTTCTTGATCAGATCACCAATGGTCTTGGGCGCGTTGGCGTCCGGACCCTGGGTATCCAGTGCTTCCTTGTCCTGCACCTGATCTTTGGCGCGTACGGACAGGGTGATCACACGGTTCTTGCGATCCACGTTGGTGATGCGGGCTTCCACCTCGTCACCGACGCTGAGCACTTCGGTCGCATCGTTGACCTTGTCGCGGCTGAGTTCGCTGGCACGCAGGGATGCTTCCACGTTTTCAGCCAACTCCACGGTGGCGCCCTTGGCGTCCACTTCCGTTACCTTGCCTTTAACGATGGTGCCCTTCTCGTTTGCAGCAACATACTGAGCAAACGGATCATCTGTCAACTGCTTGATTCCAAGGGAAATTCTTTCCCGCTCGGCATCAATGGACAGTACCACGGTTTCCAGCTCGTCGCCCTTGTTGAAGTTGCGCACCGCCTCTTCGCCCTGCTCTTCCCAGGAGATGTCGGACAGGTGCACCAGGCCGTCGATGCCGCCTTCCAGGCCGATGAAGATACCAAAATCGGTGATCGACTTGATCTTGCCGCTGATGCGGTCGCCTTTCTGGTAGTTCTCGGAGAAGGATTCCCACGGGTTGGACTGGCACTGCTTGATACCCAGGGAGATACGACGACGGTCTTCGTCGATGTCCAGGATCATCACTTCCACTTCGTCGCCGATCTCGACAACCTTGGACGGGTGGATGTTCTTGTTGGTCCAGTCCATCTCGGACACGTGCACCAGACCTTCCACGCCTTCTTCGATTTCCGCGAAGCAGCCGTAGTCGGTGAGGTTGGTGACCCGGGCCTTGACGCGGGCACCTTCCGGGTACTTCTGCACGATATCGTGCCAGGGATCTTCGCCCAGCTGCTTGAGACCCAGGGACACACGCATCTTCTCGCGGTCGAACTTGAGGACCTTGATCTCGATTTCCTGGCCCACTTCGACGATTTCGCTGGGATGCTTGATGCGCTTCCAGGCCATGTCGGTGATGTGCAGCAGGCCGTCGATGCCGCCCAGGTCGACGAACGCGCCGTAGTCGGTCAGGTTCTTGACGATACCCTTGACGACCATGCCTTCCTGCAGAGACTCGAGCAGCGCTTCGCGCTCGGCGGAGTGCTCGGCTTCCATGACCGCGCGGCGGGACACCACCACGTTGTTACGCTTGGGATCGAGCTTGATGACCTTGAAATCCAGGTCCTTGCCTTCCAGGTGGGTCACGTCGCGTACCGGACGGATGTCCACCAGGGAACCGGGCAGGAACGCGCGGATCGGGCCGATATCGACGGTGAAGCCACCCTTCACCTTGCCGGAAATCTGACCTTTGACGATCTCGTCTTTGTCGAAAGCCACTTCCAGTTCGCCCCACACTTCGGCGCGCTTGGCCTTTTCGCGGGACAGACGGGTGAAGCCCATGCCGTCATCGATAGCGTCAACCGCCACTTCCACTTCATCGCCTTCGGCGATTTCCAGTTCACCGGTTTCGCTGATGAACTCGCCGCGGGCGATGATGCCCTCGGACTTGAGGCCGGCGTTAACGGTCACCCAGTCGCTGTCGATGGCGACCACGGTGCCTTTGATGATGGAACCACGGGCAACGTCGAGGTCCTTAAGGCTTTCTTCAAAAAGTTCGGCAAAAGATTCAGTCATGGAGAAGTCTCACGGATACACATACCAACCAGCAGGCATGGGTTATTACTAAAAGGCCACCGCCCCAAGCTGGTTTACTGTCAGGGGCCGGGCGACCTGTCACTTAACACTCATTGCGGGAGCGGCCCTGCCCGCGGACCCCGCGTAATCGGGGTTGCCGCGGCCAGGGCCGCTCCTACGGATGAATACGGTTTTACCGCCTTCAGACCAGAGATCGGCGGGCGGCCTCATCGAGAATCGCGTCCACCACCTGTTCCACGGAGAGCGAGGTGGAATCGATCTCCACCGCGTCATCAGCGGGCTTCAGCGGTGCCACATCGCGGTTCATGTCCCGGTCGTCCCGGGTCTGGATGTCCTCGATAAGGGTCGCGAGGGTAGCATCAAAGCCCTTTTCCTTCAACTGGGCGTAGCGCCGGCGGGCGCGCTCCTCGGCGCTGGCGTTGAGGTAGATCTTGAGCGGCGCGTCCTGGAATACCACCGTGCCCATATCACGGCCGTCGGCCACCAGGCCCGGGCTCAGGGCGAAGGCCCGCTGGCGGGCGAACAGCGCGTCGCGCACCGGCTGCAGCACGGCCACCTGGCTGGCCATCTCGCCGACTTCCTCGCGACGGATGTCGGCGCTCACGTCCTCGCCGTCGAGCACCACGGCGGTGTCGCCGTTCTGCTCGCGGAACACCACCGGCAGGTTCTCGGCGAGCCGGATCAGCGCCGGCTGGTCATCCAGGGCCACGCCCTGGCGGGTGGCGTACAGGCCCAGCACCCGGTAGAGAGCGCCGGAGTCGAGCAGGTGCCAGGCCAGGCGGGCGGCCACCAGGCGCGCCACGGTGCCCTTGCCGGAGGACACCGGGCCGTCGATGGTGATGATCGGGATCATGCGTTCTCCTTGGATGCGTGCACCTCCAGGTCGAGACCGGCGCCGCGGGCAAGATCCGCGAAGCCCGGGAAGCTGGTGGCCACGTTGGCACAGCGGCGGATGGTGATGGGCGCCGAGGCGCGCAGCGCCGCCATGGCGAAACTCATGGCGATACGGTGATCGCCGTGGGAATCCACCTCGCCGCCGCCGAACGGGCCGCCGACGATGCGGATACCGTCCTCATAGACTTCATGCTCCACGCCCAGCGCCGCCAGGCCGTCCGCCATCACCTGAATGCGGTCGGACTCCTTGACGCGCAGCTCCTCGGCGCCGCGCAGCACGGTTTCGCCCTGGGCGCAGGCGGCGGCGATGAAGATCGCCGGAAACTCGTCGATGGCCAGCGGCACCAGCTCCCGGGGGATCTCGATGCCCTTGAGCGGCGCGCTCCTGACCACCAGGTCGGCCACCGGCTCACCGCCGGAATCGCGCGGGTTCTCCAGGCGGATGTCCGCGCCCATCAGCTTGAGAATGTCGATCACGCCGGTGCGCGTCGGGTTCACCCCCACATGGGGCAGGGTCAGCTCGCTGCCTTCGGCGATGGAGGCGCCGACCAGGAAGAACGCCGCCGAGGAGATGTCCGCCGGCACGTCCAGGGGGCCCGCCGCCAGCGGCGTGCCGCCGGTCACCGTGCTGGTGGCGCCGTCGCGCCGCACCGGCACGCCGAACCCGCCCAGCATCCGCTCGGTGTGGTCGCGGGTGGGGGCCGGCTCGGTCACCGAGGTGTCGCCCTCGGCGTACAGGCCCGCCAGCAGCACCGCCGACTTCACCTGGGCGGACGCCATCGGCAGCGGATAGTGGATGCCCTTCAGCGTCTGGCCGCCGTGGATACGCACCGGCGGGCGGCCGCCCTCGCCGGTGTCGATGCGCGCGCCCATTTCCCGCAGCGGGCCGGCGACCCGCTCCATGGGCCGCTTGGAGAGCGATTCATCGCCGGTCAGTTCGGTGTCGAACGCCTGGCCGGCGAGCAGGCCGGTAAGCAGCCGCATGGAAGTGCCGGAATTGCCCATGTAGAGCGGTTTGCCCGGCGCCTTGAGGCCGTGCAGGCCGACCCCGTGCACGATCACCTGACCGTGGTGGGGGCCTTCGATCAGCACGCCCATGTCGCGGAACGCCTGCAGCGTGGCCAGGGCGTCCTCCCCTTCCAGAAACCCCTCCACGGTGGTGGTGCCCTCGGCCAGGGACGCCAGCATGATGGCCCGGTGGGACATGGATTTATCACCCGGCACCCGCAGCCGGCCGTTGAGCCGGCCGCCGGGGCGCGCCAGGAAGGTGGGGTTGGATTGCTGTGTCATGCCTGTCTCGTCGTCGGAATGCCGGGCGCGGGTGTAGGAGGTGCGCTCGTTCATGGCCAGAAAGTGGGCCCGGGCGGCGTTGGCCCGGGTCATGACGCCCATCAGGGCCTCGTCGTCGTTATGCTCGATGGCGTTCTGGAAACGGTCGATACCATCCCGGAACAGGGCCAGCGCTTCCAGTACCGCGTCCCGGTTCTCGCGGAAGATGTCGTGCCACATCACCGGGTCGGAACTGGCGATGCGGGTAAAATCACGGAAGCCGCCGGCGGCGTAGCGGAAAATCTCGGTGGAATCGCCCTGCCGGGCCAGGGTATCGACCAGCGAAAACGCCAGCAAATGCGGCAGATGGCTGGTTTCCGCCAGCACCCGGTCGTGGTGGTCCGGCGCCATCTCCAGCACCTCCGCGCCCACCGCCGCCCACAGCGCGTTCACCCGCGCGGTGGCGCCGGGGTCGGTGTCCGGGGTGGGCGTCAGAATCACCCGGTGCTGGCGATACAGCCCCGCATCGGCGGCTTCCACGCCGCTTTTTTCCTTGCCGGCGATCGGGTGGCCCGGCACGAAGCGCGGGAAATGATCGCCCAGGGCCCGGCGGGCTTCGGCGATCACCGCGCCTTTGACGCTGCCGCCGTCGGTGACGATGGCGCGCTCGGCGAGCCCCGGGCGCAGCGCTTTCAGCACCGCCCCCATGGACGACACCGGCGTCGCCACGAACACCAGATCGGCGCCGCGCACCGCCACCGCCAGGTCCTGGCTGCCCTCGTCGATCAGCCCCAGGGCCAGGCCCTGCTCCAGGGTGCGCGTGGAGCGGGAGCCGGCCACCACGGTGCGCGCCAGCCCCTGCTCGCGGATGGCGGCGGCCAGCGAGCCGCCGATCAGACCCAGCCCGATGATGGCGACACGTTGAAACAGAGGGGGCCGGTGCGCGCTCATCAGCGGCGCGTCACTTGTTTCAGGGCCTGCAGGAAACGTTCGTTGTCGCGGGCGGTGCCGGCGGTGACCCGCAGGTGGTTGGGCAGGCCGTAGCCGCCCAGCGGGCGCACGATCACCCCTTCGCGCAGCAGCCCCTGGTAGACCGTCTCGGCGTCGCCGCCGCAGTCGAAGGCGATAAAATTGGCCACCGAAGGAATCTGCGTGAAGCCGAGGGCGTCGAGCCCTTCCGCCAGCTGCACCAGGCCGGCGGTGTTCTCGCCCTTGGAGTTCTCGATATGGTCAAGGTCGCCCAGGGCCGCCTGGGCCGCCGCCAGCGCCGGAATATTGACGTTGAAGGGCTGGCGCACCCGGTTGAGCACATCGGCGATCTGCGGGTGCGATACGGCGTAGCCCACGCGCAGGCCGGCCAGGCCGTGGATCTTGGAAAAGGTGCGGGTGACCACCAGGTTCGGGTAGCGGTCGAGCCGCTTCAGGCCGTCCGGGTAGTGGCTTTCCTCCACGTACTCAAAGTACGCCTCGTCCAGCACCACGATCACCCGCTCCGGCACCCGGGCCAGGAAGTTGTCCAGCGCCTGGTCATTGAACCAGGTGCCGGTGGGGTTGTTGGGGTTGGCCAGGAACACCACCCGGGTGCGTTCGGTGATGGCGTCCGCCATGGCGGCCAGGTCGTGGCCGTAGAGGTGCGAATCCACCGACACCGGCTTGGCGGAGCAGCCCAGGGTCACCAGCGGGTAGATGGCGAAGGCGTACTCCGAGAACACCGCCTCGTCGCCGGGCTGCAGATAGGCGCGCGCCACCAGCTCGAGCACGTCGTTGGAGCCGTTGCCCAGGGTGATGCGGTCGCTGCTCACGCCCAGGTTGTCCGCCAGGGCGTGTTTCAGCTCGAAACCGGCGCCGTCCGGGTAGAGGTGGATCTGATCCAGCGACCGGCGCGCCGCTTCCAGCGCCCGGTGGCTGGGGCCCAGCGGGTTTTCGTTGCTGGCCAGCTTGACCACGTCGCGCAGGCCCAGCTCACGCTGCAGCTCCTCGACGGGTTTGCCCGGCTGATAGGGGCGCAGTTGCTGCACGCCGTTGTTGGCCAGTTGGGTGTAATCGCAAGTCATAGCGCTTTCCTACAGAACCGCCTTCGGATAGGAGCCCAGCACCTTGATGGTATTGCCGTCGGCTTCCAGAGTCTCCAGCACCTCGGTGAGCGTGGCGTCGGCTTTGTGGCCCTCGCAGTCGACGAAGAACACATAGCTCCAGTTGGCGATGCGCGAGGGCCGGCTTTCCAGACGGGTCAGGTTGATGCCCTTGTCCCGGAACGGCCGTAGCAGATCGGACAGCAGCCCCGGACGGTTCTTGCCGGAGATCAGCAGGCTGGTCTTGTCGCGGCCGGAGGGCGGCGTGTCCTGGCGGCCGATGATCAGGAAGCGGGTGGTGTTGTCCGGGCGGTCCTCGATGTTGCGCTGCACCGGCTCCAGATTATAGAGCTCGCGGGCCATGTCGCCGGCGATGGCCATGGCGTTCCATTCGTCCTTGAGCCGCCGCGCGGCCTCCGCGTTGGAACTCACCGCCACCCGCTCCACGGCCGGCATGTGCGCGTCCAGCCACTGGCGGCACTGGGCCAGGGTCTGTTGGTGCGAGTAGATGCGCGTCACCTTGTCGCGGCGGGTGTGCGGGCCGGCCAGCAGGTGGTGGTGGATACGCAGTTCCACCTCACCGCAGATCTTGAGGTCGGAGTTCATGAACGAATCCAGGGTGTGGTTCACCATGCCCTCGGTGGAGTTTTCCACCGGCACCACGCCGAAGTGCACGGCGCCCGCCTCCACCTCGCGGAACACCTCGTCGATGGCGCCCAGCGGCACGCTTTCCACCGCGTGGCCGAAATGCTTGATCGCCGCCTGCTGGGTGAAGGTGCCCTCCGGGCCCAGAAACGCCACGCGCATGGGCTGTTCCAGCGCCAGGCACACGCTCATCACCTCGCGGAACAGGCGCGCCATGGATTCCGCGTCGATCGGGCCCTTATTGCGTTCCTTAATGCGGCTCAGTACCTGGGCCTCCCGCTCCGGGCGGTAAAACACCGGCTCGGCATCCTCGCGGCGCTTCACTTCGGCCACCTGGTGGGCGAGCTCGGCGCGGTGATTGAGCAGATCCTGGAGCTGCTGGTCCAGGGCGTCGATCTGATCTCTCAGCTTGTCCAATGATTCGGTCATGTCAGGTTCCGCCTGGGCGCGCCACGGCTGGCGAGTGCGCGCACCCGCCTTATCCGTTGCGTTTTTCGAAGTCCGCCATGAAATCTATCAGGGCATCCACGGCCGTTTCCGGTACCGCATTATAAATGCTGGCGCGCATGCCGCCGACACTGCGGTGGCCCTTGAGGTTGCGCAGCCCGGCGGCGTCCGCCTCGGCTAGAAACGCCTTGTCCAGAGCGCTGTCGGAGAGAATGAAAGGCACATTCATCCAGCTGCGCTGGGTGGGCGCCACCGGGTTGCTGTAGAAGCCGCTGGCGTCGATGAAACCGTACAGCTTGTCCGCCTTGCGCCGGTTGATCTCGCCCATGGTGTCCACGCCGCCCTGCGCCTTGAGCCACTGGAACACCAGGCCGGCCAGATACCAGGCAAAGGTGGGCGGCGTGTTGTACATGGAGCCGTTCTCGGCGTGGGTCTGGTAGTTCATCATCGCCGGCACCGAGGCGCCGGCCCGGCCGAGCAGGTCCTTGCGCACGATCACCACGGTGATCCCGGCCGGGCCGATGTTCTTCTGCGCGCCGGCGTAGATCAGGCCGAAGCGGCTGACATCCAGCGGACGCGACAGGATGGTGGAGCTCATATCCGCCACCAGCGGCTTGTCCACCTCGGGCACGAAATCGAACTCCAGCCCGCCGATGGTTTCGTTGGGGCAGTAATGCACGTAGGCGGCGTCGTCGGACAGCCGCCAGTCGCTCTGCGCCGGCGCATAGGTGAAGTTGCGGTCCTCGCTGGAGGCCGCCACATTGATCTCGCCGAAGCGGCGCGCTTCCTTGATCGCCTTGCTGGACCACTGGCCGGTGTTGATGTAATCGGCGCGGCCCGCGTCGCCGAGCAGGTTCATGGGCACCATGGCGAACTGGGCACTGGCGCCGCCCTGCAGGAACAGCACCGCGTAGTCGTCGGAAATCCCCATCAGATCGCGCAGGTCCTTTTCGGCCTGCTCCGCCATGGCCACGATCACGTCATCGCGATGGCTCATCTCCATCACCGACATGCCGGTGCCACGGTAATCCAGCATTTCCTCGCGGGCCCGCTGAAGGACCGCTTCCGGCAAGGCCGCCGGGCCGGCGCAAAAGTTATAAGCGCGGGACATTGGTTGATCTCCGGGTTACAGGCGGCTGGCGCCGCCCTTGTCGTTACTCTTGGTCGCCGTCCGCCGGCGCGTTGTCGGCTCCGTCAGCGCCGTTCTCTTCGGCGGCGCCCTCTTCCAGCTCTTCGTCGTCCACGTCCAGCTCCGGAATCGGCGCCAGACCGGACAAGGCTTCACCGTTGCCGAGGCGGATCAGACGAACACCCTGGGTGTTGCGGCCCAGATGGCTGACTTCGTCCACGCGGGTGCGCACCAGGGTGCCCTGGTTGGAGATCAGCATGATGTCCTCGTTGCCGAACACCTGGGCGGCGCCCACCAGCGGGCCGTTGCGCTCGTTGACCACCATGCCGATCACGCCCTGGGTGCCCCGACCCTTGGTGGGGAACTCGCTCAGATCGGTGCGCTTGCCGTAGCCGTTCTCGGACGCGGCCAGCATCTGCCCGCCTTCCTGCGGCACCATCAGGGCGATCACTTCCTCGCCTTCGGCCACTTTCATGCCACGCACCCCGCGGGCGGTGCGGCCCATCACCCGGACCTTGGATTCCTGGAAGCGGACCACTTTGCCGTTGCCGGCCACCAGCACCACGTCTTCGTCGCCCTGGGTAATGGCCACGTTGACCAGGTGCTCGCCTTCCTGCAGACGCACGGCGATCAGGCCGTTGCTGCGCGGCTTGGCGAACTTGGCCAGCTCGGTGCGTTTGACCACGCCGTTGGAGATCGCCATGAAGATGAACGGCCCTTCGGCGGCCTGCGGCTCGCTGTCGGCGCCCTCGGCTTCCATGTCTTCCACCACCTCGGCGGCTTCGCCGTCGATGGCCGTCGCGTCGGCGTCGGTCTCGTCCTCGTCATCGCCGCCGGCGCGCTGGCGGACCATTTCCGCGTCCAGACGCAGAATGGCGGTGATGCGTTCCTCAGGCTTGAGCGCCGGAATCAGGTTGACGATCGGCTTGCCGCGGGAGGCGCGGCCGCCCTGGGGCAGCTCGAACACGCGCAGCCAGTAAACCTTGCCTTCATTGGTGAAGCACAGAAGGGTGTCGTGGGTGCCGGCCACCAGCAGCTGCTCGACATAGTCCTCGTCCTTCAGCTGGCCGGCGGACTTGCCGCGCCCGCCGCGCTTCTGCGCGCGGTAGGTGTCGATCGGCTGGGTCTTGGCGTAGCCGGAATGGCTGAGCGTGACCACCACGGTTTCCTCGGCGATCAGGTCTTCCATGCTCAGGTCCAGCCGCGAGGTCTGGATTTCCGTGCGGCGCTCGTCGCTGTACTCCGAACGGATCGCGTGCAGCTCGTCGCGGATCACCTGCATCAGGCGGTCCGGGTCGGCCAGGATCAGCATCATTTCGCGGATCTGGTCCAGCAGCACCTGGTAGTCGGTGATCAGTTTTTCCCGTTCCAGGCCGGTCAGTTTCTGCAGGCGCAGATCGAGAATCGCCTGGGCCTGCTCCGGGCTCAGGTGGTAGAAGTTGTCGCGCAGCCCGTAGTGCTCATCGAGACCGTCCGGGCGGGCGGCGTCTTCGCCGCCGGCGCGCTCCAGCATGGCCAGTACGTCGCCCGGCGCCCAGCCCTTGGCAAGCAGTTTTTCCTTCGCCTCGGCGGCGCTCGGCGAGCCCTTGATCAATTCGATCACCGGGTCGATGTTGGCCAGCGCCACCGCCAGACCTTCCAGCAGGTGGGCCTTTTCGCGGGCCTTGCGCAGCTCGTACACGGTGCGGCGGGTCACCACCTCGCGGCGGTGACGCAGGAAGGCGTCCAGCAGCTCGCGCAGGTTCAGGGTGCGCGGCTGGCCGTCCACCAGCGCCACGGTGTTGATGCCGAACACGGTCTCCATCTGCGTCTGCTGATAGAGGTTGTTGAGCACCACCTCCGCGTTCTCGCCCCGGCGCAGCTCGATATAGACCCGCATGCCCTGCTTGTCGGATTCGTCGCGCAGCTCGGTGATGCCCTCGATCTTCTTTTCCTTGACCAGCTCGGCGATTTTCTCGATCAGCCGGGCCTTGTTCACCTGATAGGGCAGCTCGTGAATGATGATGGCTTCCTTGCCACTCTTGTCGGTCTGCTCGATCTCGGCGCGGGCACGGACATAAATGCGGCCCCGGCCGGTGCGGTAAGCCTGCACGATCCCGGCACGGCCGTTGATGATGCCGGCGGTGGGGAAATCCGGACCCTTGATGTATTCCATCAGGTCGTCCGGCGTCAGGCTGTCGTCGTCGATCAGCGCCAGGCAGCCGTCGATCACCTCGCCCATGTTGTGGGGCGGGATATTGGTGGCCATGCCCACGGCGATGCCGGAGGAGCCGTTGACCAGCAGGTTGGGCACCCGCGTCGGCATGACGTCGGGAATGCGCTCGGTGCCGTCGTAGTTGTCCACATAGTCGACGGTTTCCTTGTCCAGATCGGCCAGCAGCTCGTGGGCGATCTTGGCCATGCGCACTTCGGTGTAACGCATGGCGGCGGCGGAGTCGCCGTCGATGGAACCGAAGTTGCCCTGCCCGTCCACCAGCATGTAGCGCAGGGAGAACGGCTGGGCCATGCGGACAATGGTGTCGTACACAGCGGAATCGCCGTGGGGGTGATATTTACCAATTACATCACCCACCACACGGGCGGACTTTTTATAGGGTTTATTCCAGTCGTTGCTGAGCTCGTGCATGGCGAACAGCACGCGGCGGTGCACCGGCTTGAGGCCGTCGCGCACATCCGGCAGAGCCCGGCCCACGATCACGCTCATGGCGTAATCCAGGTACGACTGTCTGAGTTCGTCCTCGATGTTGACGGGAGTAACTTCTTTGGCGAGGTCCGTCATGGCGTTCCTTATATCCCTCGGTGGCGTGGATAGCGACCCGCGGAAGCCCCGGTCGCGGAGCTCCTAAAAGCCACCGATGATAGCACAGCTTTGCCGCCTCTAAATAATTCCCATCAACCCCGTCACCACAAGCCCGGCGCCGGCATCGGACGAGGCTGGCCAGACAGGTTATACTCGCCGCCGGACCGACCGGGCCGGGCCCGGTCTCACGCCCACTTCCGCGCGGAGAAGGAGCCGTCAGCGATGCAGGACAAGCCGTCAGCGATGCAGAATCAGCCGTCCCCGGATCACCAACACGCCGACCTCATCATCAAAGCCGGCTGGATCGCGCCGGTGGCCCCGGAAACCGGCGCCCTCGCCGATCACGCCCTGGTGGTCCGCGGCGACACCATCGTCGACCTGCTGCCGACGCCCCTGGCGGACCAGAAATGGCGCGCCGACGAGGTGGTGGAGCTGGGCAACCACCTGCTGATCCCCGGCCTGGTGAACGCCCACACCCACGCCGCCATGAACCTGTTCCGCGGCCTGGCCGACGACCTGCCGCTGATGACCTGGCTGGAGCAGCACATCTGGCCGGCCGAGGGGCAGTGGATGAGCGAAGCCTTCGTGCGCGACGGCACCCGTCTGGCCGCCGCCGAGATGATCCGCTCCGGCACCACCTGCTTCGCCGACATGTACTTCTTCCCGGAGACCACCGCCCGGGTGGCCATGGAGGCGGGCCTGCGGGCGGTGCTGTTCTCGCCGATCCTGGACTTCCCCACCCCCATGGGCGCCGGCCCGGACGACTATCTTCGCCTGGCCACGGAGGCCGCCGATAACTGGCGCCATGAACCCCGGGTGACCATCGGCTTCGGCCCGCACGCGCCTTATACGGTTTCCGACGGCCCCCTGGAGAAGGTGCTCACCCTGGCCGAGGAACTGGACGCGCCGGTGATGATGCACGTGCATGAAACCGCCGGCGAGATCCACCAGGCGGTGGAGACCAGCGGCGAGCGGCCGCTGACCCGGCTCAAGCAACTGGGCCTGCTCAACCCGCGCCTGCTGGCGGTGCACATGACCCAGCTGCTCGACGAGGAAATCCAGTGGCTGGCGGAGACCGGCAGCCAGGTAGTGCACTGCCCCGAGTCCAACCTGAAGCTGGCGAGCGGCTTCTGCCCGGTGCAGAAACTGCTCGACGCCGGCATCAACGTGGCGCTGGGCACCGACGGCTCGGCCAGCAACAACGATCTGGACATGGTCGGCGAGACCCGCACCGCCGCCCTGCTCGCCAAGGGCGTGAGCCTGCGCGCCGACGCGGTGCCGGCGGCCACCGCCCTGCGCATGGCGACCCTCAACGGCGCCCGGGCGCTGGGCCTGGAAAGCCGCACGGGTTCACTGGAAATCGGCAAGCAGGCGGATATGATCGCCGTCGACCTGGGTGCCCTGGAGACCCAGCCGGTCTATGACCCGGTGGCGCAACTGGTGTACGCGGCCACCCGGGACCAGGTCACCCACAGCTGGGTCGCCGGGCGCTGCTTGATGGCGGACCGCCGGCTGACCACGCTGAACGCGGCGCTGATCGCCAAGAACGCGGCCGAGTGGCAGCGCAACATCGCGCCCAACAATGACCGCGCCAACAACGAGAGTCGATGAGGGACACCCGATGAACCAACCCAACGTGGACAGCGGCGAAATCGCCAAATTCAACGCCCTGGCGGAACGCTGGTGGGACCCGAACTCGGAATTCCGCCCGCTGCATGATATCAACCCGCTGCGGCTCAATTACATCGACGAGCGCCTCGGCCTGCCCGGCAAAAAAGTGATCGACATCGGCTGCGGCGGCGGCCTGCTCTCCGAGGGCATGGCCCGGCGCGGTGCCACGGTCACCGGCATCGACCTGGGCGAGGCGCCCCTGGCGGTGGCGCGCCTGCACGCCGAGAAGAGCGGCGTGCAGGTGGAATACCTGCAGGTGCTGGCCGAAGAGATCGCCGAGCAGCGCGCCGGCGAGTACGACGCCGTGACCTGCCTGGAAATGCTCGAGCACGTGCCCGACCCGGCGTCGGTGATCCGCGCCTGCGCCAAACTGGTGAAGCCCGGCGGCCAGGTATTCTTCAGCACCATCAACCGCAACCCCAAGGCGTTTCTGTTCGCCATTGTCGGCGCCGAATACGTGCTGAGGCTGCTGCCGCGCGGCACCCATGAGTACGCCAAGCTGATCCGCCCCTCGGAGCTGGCCGGCTGGAGCCGCGACGCCGGGCTCGATGTGCGCGACACCACCGGCATGACCTACAACCCGGTGACCCAGGTGTACAAGCTCAACCGCGACGTGTCGGTGAACTATCTGATGCACGCGGTGCGCCATGCTTGAGGCGGTCTTCTTTGATCTCGACGGCACCCTGGTGGACACGGCGCCGGATTTTTACGTGGTGCTCAATCAGCTGCTGCGCGACCACGGCCGGCCGGCGGTCAGCTACCAGGCGGTGCGCGCCACCGTCTCCAACGGCGGCCGGGCGCTCACCGAGCTGGGCTTCGGCCTGGCGCCCGGGGACGCCGGCTTCGACGAGCGGCTCAATGAGCTGCTCGACGCCTACGGCGGCCGCCTGGCGGTGGACACCCGTCTGTTCGACGGCATGGCCGGGACCCTGAGCTGGCTGGAAGACCAGGGCCTGCCCTGGGGGGTGATCACCAACAAGCCGGAGCGCTTCACCCGCCCGGTGCTGGCCGGCCTGGGCCTGCTCGACCGCTGCGCCTCGGTGATCTGCCCGGACCAGGTGCGCGAGCGCAAACCGGACCCGGAAGGCCTGCTGATGGCGGCCGGCGCCGTGGGGGCCAACCCCACCCACTGCGTCTATGTGGGCGATCATTTGCGTGACATCCAGGCCGGACTCAATGCGAAAATGATCACCGTCACCGCCGGATTCGGCTACATCGACGCGGACGACAACCCGCGCGCCTGGCCGGCCGACTATTTTGTGGAACGCGGCGAGCAACTGCTGCCGCTGCTGAAAACACTGTGAAGAAGTAGGTACAGTCGAAATGGACATCAAGGAACTCAACGGCCTGGCGGCCAATTACCAGTGCCCGCCGGACGCCTTTAAGGATCGTATTATTCTGGTTACCGGCGCCGGCGCCGGTATCGGCCGGGCGGTGGCCCTGGCCCTGGCCGCCCACGGCGCCACCGTGATTCTACTGGGCCGCACCCAGAGCAAGCTGGAAGCGGTGTACGACAAGATCAAAGCCGCCGGCGGGCCGGAGCCGGCGCTGGCGCCGGTCAACATGGAGGTGGCGCGGCCCGAGGACTACCAGGAGCTGGCGACCCTGTTCGGTCGCGAATTCGGGCGCCTGGACGGGGTGCTGCACAACGCCTCGGTGCTCGGCGACATCACGCCGCTGGAGCGTTACGGCGCGGACACCTGGGATTCGGTGATGCGCGTCAACGTCAACAGCGCCTTCTATCTGACCCAGGCGCTGCTGCCACTGCTGCGCAACAGCGACGACGGCCGCATCCTGTTCACCTCCTCCAGCGTGGGCCGTAAAGGCCGGGCCTTCTGGGGCGCCTACGCGGCGTCCAAGGCGGCCACCGAAAATCTGTCGCAGACGCTGGCGGAGGAATTGGAGAACACTTCCAAAATTCGCGTGAACACCATCAACCCGGGCGCCACCCGCACGGATATGCGCGCCCTTGCCTATCCCGGCGAAGACGCGGAAAAATTGAAAAGCCCGGAACAGATTGTGGCCAGTTATTTGTATCTGCTGGGCCCTGAAGGGGCCGCGATCAACGGCCAGTCCCTGGACGCCCAGCCCCGCTGATACCGGGAGCGGCCGAGGCCGCTCTCCGTTTCACCCGATCTTGACCTCAGCGACATTCCGGTATGTCTGACGAGCATCCGGTCGTGGTCATCTCCATGCTATTACTGCCGGCGACCCTCTCGAATAATAATCAGGGATAGCCATGTTTCGTTTTCTCCTCGCCTCATTGATTCTAACGCTGTCATCGCTGTGTATCGGCGCGGAAGAACTGCGCCTGTCGCAAGAACAGCAGCAAAAAATGGAACAACTGCTCCCCGGAGTGGACGTTGACCAGGATCTGGTTCGCTCTCTGGCGGATATTTTTTATTCCCGTGACATGCCGGTGCGCGTGCGGCTTGGCGCCATCGCCAAGCTGGTGGGCATCGACCAGATGCCGCCGGGCACCGCCCTGAACCGCAAGATATGCATCTGGGATATCGCCGGACGCAACGGGCCGGTGTTCCAGGCGGCCATGGAGCAGCGCGCCATGGCGCTGGAATACGGCATCGACCTGGAAATGATCCCGTTTACCAACGAAACCATTCTGGTCGAGGAGCTCAAGGCCGGCCGCTGTGACGCCGGCCTGATGAGCGGCATGCGCGCGCGCCTGTTCAACAGCTACACCGGCACCATCGACGCCATCGGCGCGATCCCCGACAACAAACACATGCGCACCCTGCTGCAGGTACTGGCGCACCCCAGTCAGGCGGGCCGCATGGTCCAGGGCGAGTACGTGATCATGGGCATCTTCTCCGGCGGCGCCGCCCATGTGTTCGTCAACGACAAGCGCATCAGTTCACTGGCCCGGGCGGCCGGCAAAAAAGTGGCGGTGCTGGATTACGACAAGACCCAGTCGGAAATGGTGGCCGGCATCGGCGCCACGCCGGTGCCCTCGGACATCGTCAGTGCCCCGAATAAATTCAATAACGGCGTGGTCGACATCCTCGCCGCCCCGCTGATCGCCTATGAACTGCTGGAACTCTATAAAGGCATGGAGCCCGACGGCGGCATCGTCGACTACCCGATCGCGCAGATCAGCATGCAGCTGGTGGGCCGGCTGGACAAATTCCCCAACGAAGTGGCGCAACTGATCCGTGAAGCTTCCTTCGAGGCCTACGACCAGGTACGGACACGGGTGAAAACCGAGGAAGACCGGGTGCCGGACCGCTGGTGGATCGACATCCCCAGCGATGAAAAACGCGAATACGAGGCGATGATGCAGGAAGCCCGCGACACCCTGCGCCAGCAGGAGTATTACGACGGGCGCATGCTGGATCTGCAAAGCCGGATTCGCTGCAAATTCGATCCGTCCCGTGGCGAATGCTCGAATAAAAAATAAACCGCACCAGGAGGCCGTGTGCACATTACCCGTTTATTGCGTAACACCCTGCTCGGCGTGAGCGCCGCCGTGGCCTTCGCCGTGGCGCCGGCGTCCGCGTCCGACGCCGCGCTGCGGGACACCGTCTACAACGACGCCCTGCCCATGACCCAGCGCGTCGACGCCATGCGCGAACTGACCGGCCTGGGCAAAGCCGGCAATGACACCCGCAAGATCTGCATCTGGGACATTGTCGGCCGCAACGGGCCGATCTTCTCGGCGGCGCAGGATCAGCGCGCCAGGCTGCTCGAATACGGTATCCAGCTGGATCTGATTCCCTATACCGACGAGCGGGTGATGGTGGATGAATTCAAAGCCGGCCTCTGTGACGCGGCGCTGATGAGCGGCCTGCGCGCGCGGCTGTTCAATACCTACACCGGCACCATCGACTCCATCGGCGGGCTGCCCAGCCAGCAGCACATGCGCATTCTGCTGCAGGTGCTCGCCGACCCCGCATCGGCGAAGCACATGGTGCAGGGGGATTACGTGGTGGCCGGTATCGCCCCCGGCGGCGGCGCCTACCTGTTCGTCAACGACAAGAAGATCAACTCCCTGGCGGCGGCGGCGGGTAAAAACGTGGCGGTGCTCGACTACGACCCGGTGCAGGCGGAAATGGTCGGCCAGGTGGGCGCCTCGCCGGTGCCCACGGACATCGTCAACGCCCCCAACATGTTCAACAACGGCGTGGTGGACGTGCTCGCCGCGCCGCTGGCGGCCTATGAGATCGTCGAACTGTACAAGGGCATGACCCCGGACGGCGGCATCGTCGACTACCCGATCGCGCAGATCAGCATGCAGCTGGTGGCCCACCGCGACCGCATCCCCAACGAAGCGGCCCAGTTAGTGCGCGAAGTGTTCTTCGAGAGCTATCAGCGGATCATTGACCGCGTACATGAAGAGACCAAGAACATCCCCGACCGCTGGTGGATCGAGATTCCGGATGACGACAAGCGCGAGTACGAGGTGATGATGCGGGATGTGCGCCTGCAGCTGCGCGAACGCGGCTACTACAGCGCCGACATGCTGACCCTGCAGCGCCGCATCCGTTGCAAGCTGGATTCGTCGCGGGCCGAGTGCGCCGACCCGCGGGAATGAACCGGGCCGCTCAGTGGAGCGGCTCGTCCCCGGGCAGCTGGTCCAGGGTACCGAACAGGTCCACGCGCTGGTCGCTGAACATGTCCAGTTCCGGCGCCAGCGCCTGCACGTAGCGGTCGAAATAGAGAAACTGCTTGAGCAGCAGCGCGAACTCGCGGGGGAAGCGGATACCGTGCCCCTCGCCAATGCGCACCAGATCGGTGAGCAGCTGATTCACCTCGCGGTCGTTGCGGTCGGCCTGCACCAGAGCGCTGGCGTCCACGTCCGTGAGCCGGTCCTGCAGAGCGGAGATATCCCGCGCCAGGGCGTCCACGTCCACCTCTTCGCTGGTCATGCCCACCATGGCCATGGCCCGGGCCATGGCGGGCACGTCGCCACTGCCGATCGCCTCGAAGAACGCCATCATGCCCTGCCAGGCTTCCGGGCGGATGCGCCCCACCATGCCGAAGTCGATGAAGCCCACCCGGCCGTCTTCCAGCAGCATCAGGTTGCCGGCGTGCACGTCGGCGTGGAAGAAGTCGCACACCATAAGGCTGGAGAACCAGGTGTTCAGCGCGGTGATCAGTGTTCCCGCCGGGTCATCCGTGTAGCGGCGCAGCACCTGCAGATCGGTGAGCGGCACGCCATGGAAGCGCTCCATGGTGAGCACCCGCTTGGTGGTGTGCGTGGCCACCGGGCGCGGCGCCACGGCGGCGGTGTTGCCGGTTTCCGCGAGGAAGCGATTGAACGCGTCCAGGTTGCGGGCCTCCTGCAGAAAGTCGCACTCCTCGAGCATGCCCGCCTGCAGCTCCTCGATCACGCCGGAGAGCGCCGAGCGGGACAACCCCGGGGCCAGCGACTCGACCAGGCGCGCCGAGGCATAGAGAAAATTGAAATCGGTAAGCAGCACCTGGCGCACGCCCGGGCGCTGGACCTTGATCACCACGTCGGCGCCGTTCTTCAGGCGGGCCGCGTGCACCTGGGCGATGGAGGCGCTGGCCAGCGGTTTGGGATCGACCCATTCGTACAGAGTGTCCAGGGGAGCGCCGAGCTCCGCTTCCACGGTCTCGCGGATATAATGGAACGGCAGCGGCGGCGTGCGGTCCAGGCACTTCTGGAATTCGCTGACGTACTCCTCCGGGAACAGCGACGGCGAACTGGCGATGAACTGGCCCAGCTTGATGTAGGTGGCACCCAGGGACTCAAAGGTGCGGCGCAGGTGCCTGGGCAGGGCCTCGCGGTCGCCCAGCAGCCAGCCCAGGCCCTGACGGCCGACCACGCCCACCGTTTCGAACACACGGAAAGCGCCGCGGGCGGTGTTGCGCACCAGGGCCAGGCCCTCCCGCTCACGGGCAAGGTTTGCGCGCATTTCATTAACGATGGTGTCTTTGCTCATTACATCTACCTAGAGTTCCGTTGAAAGAGTCAACACCGCCCCGTTTATTATTCGCGCTATTGTGGACAGCGATTTTAAAAAAACAGGCCTGTTTCCGACCGACCCCCCGAAAGCCGGTCGGGAGCCGAACGCTAACAGATTGAAAAATAAAGCATAAAGAGAGAGGCTCCTGAAGTTCCCTGAAGGCATTGGCTGTTCCGACATAAGAGCCGAGACCCAGGGTCATTATCAGCGACGTGCCGCGAACTCATGATCGCAAGCCTAGCATTAGGTTTGTAATGGCTTAGGTGCTTTTTTGTAATCGGCGCTTGTGCCAACTCAACAAGGTTGGGTACTGTCATCGACGCCGTGAGAACAATAAAAAGGAGCTCAAGGAATGCGTTCTCTACTCAATAAAATCGCGCGCCCCGCGCGTGCTCTCATCGCCGGTGGCGTGATCACTGCACTTTCCGGTTGTGGCATCATCTACAAAACCACGGGTGACGTTCTGGTCAGCTTCGGCCAGGCGGAACTCGCCCCCCACTTGCTCGCCTACGACGACGTGCGCATGGGCTGCATCACCGGCGAGGCACAGACACCGCTGCTGATGTCGTTCAGCGAAGTGGGTTCCCACCCGGAAAAGCTGGGCGTGATGACCTACACCACCGCCGCGGTGTGCGCGGAGCAGATGGCGCTGGAATCCGAGCTCAGCTATCTGCGCGCGGTCAACGACGGCCGGGTGAGCGAAGCCCAGGACGCGCGCATTCAGCAGAAGCGCTGGTCCAAGATCGCCGCCAAGCGCCTGCTCAAGTCCCACCAGTTGATGAACGAAGTCTATGGTCCGCTGGACGAAGGCGAGTGCCCGAAACTGAACCACGAGTTCGATCAGATCGTCTGGCTGGTGGGTAACATCGCCGGCGTTCAGGCTCTGGTCGCCGACGGCGCCGCCGACGGTTCCGTGGGCGTGCCGCGCAACATCGTGGCCAAGGTCGAGCGCAACGCCAAGTGCCTGGACAGCGACGACTGGTGGGGCGCGCCCCAGGGTCTGCGTGCCGCGGTCTGGACCATCCTGCCGCAGCTGGCACCGGAAGGCGCCCAGCCCTGGCAAACCCTCGAACAGTCCGCTGAACAAGGCTTCGAAGGCGGCGTCCGTCTGGGCAGCGCCTTCTACGCCATCAGCGCCTACGGCAAAGGCGACAATGACCGCCTGCGCACCGCGATCCGCGATTTCGCCGCCAACGGTGAAAACATTAACGAAGATTACGCCATGATCGACGCCATTGCCGAAGTTCTGGTTCTCGGCCTCTCCGACCGCCTCTGGACCGAGAATACCGGCAAGCGTACCCCGCTCAACGGTCTCGGTACTTTTTGGGACGACGCTTCCAGCGAACCGAAGATGAACATCGACGATCTGCTGTAGTCCTATTAAGGCAAGCGGTTATATGCGCGGGTCCTTCACGGGCCCGCCTTCCAACAGACAAGAAGTAAGCAAGGAGAGAAACCGATGCGCGTTTTCAAAGCCTTAGCGATGGCGGCGGTAACAACGGTGGGCCTGGCCTCCATGTCCGCCCAGGCCGCCAACACCGAACGCAGCCTCTGCGTATTCGATATCATCGGTGCCAGCGGTGATGTGTATAACATCATGAAGGACTACAAAACCGAAGCGGCCGGTTGGGGCGTGGACATCAAGCTCAAGCCCTACACCGACGAGAAAATCGCCGCCGAGGACCTGAAGGCGGGCCAGTGTGACGGCGCCGTTCTCACCGGTCTGCGGGTGCGCCAGTTCAACAGCTACGCCGGCAGCTTCGAAGCCGTGGGGGCGATCCCCTCCTACAAGGAACTGCAAACCGTGTTCCGGGTGATGGCCAGCGGCAACGCATCCATCAACAAGCAGCTCAAGCAAAACGGCTACACCATTGCCGGTTTCGCCCCCATGGGCGCCGCCTATCTGTTTGTTAAGGACCAGAGTATCGACACCGTCGGTGAGCTGTCCGGTAAATCCATCTCCGTGATGGAATACGCCCCGGACCAGGCCAACATGGCCTCCCAGGTGGGCATGTCCCCGGTGCCTTCGGATATCACCAACTTCGCCGGTCGCTTCAACAACGACTCGGTGGATATCTGCTTTGCCCCGGTGGTCGCCTACTCCGCCCTGGAACTGTACAAGGGCATGCAGCCGGACGGCGGTATCATTCGCTACACCCTGGGTCAGCTGACCAACCAGATCGTATTGCGCAGCGACAAGTTCTCCGACGAGTTCGCCGCCAAATCACGTACCTGGATGCTGGGCCAGTTCGACCGCGCCATGCAGGTGATCCGCAACGCCGAAAACGAAGTGGATGACAAGTGGTGGATCGATATTCCCGATGACGACAAACGCCGCTACAACGAAATGCTGCGCGAAGCCCGCGTGAACATGACCGAGAGCGGTATATATAACAAGGACCTGATGGACCTCCTCCGCAAGGTGCGCTGCAAAACCGACCCGAGCCGGGCGGAATGCACCTTGGCGATGGAGTAATCACCTCTCGCCGGACGCGAACCAACGGGGCCTCACCGGGCCCCGTTTTCTCTTTGTATGTAGTACGCACGCTGGCGCCGCGGGCGAGCCTCGGTGCCGGTAAGGTGATAGTGCCGTTTACAACGGCATAACAATAACCGGGTGAATAATGGAAAAACCTCAGTTGACCGTGGCCAGGCGTTCGGTGGGGGAGTGGTTATCATCGCTGCCCACCCTGTTCATTCTTCTGACCGTGATTTTTTTATCTTCGGGTCAGATTATCCACTCCCAGCTTCTCAAAATCGGTGAAAACACCTGGGACGAATACTTCCTGTTGCGGGGCGCCGGAATGGTGTCCGAGCCCACCTGTAACCCCGATCCCGATATCAATCAGCGGGTCAGGGAAGTCGTGGAACAACGCAAGGCCGAGGCGGCCGACGACCCGTTGGGCGACATCCTGGGCGGCTCGTCCGTGGACGAGGACGCCATCCGCAACTCGCTGGAGTCCTCCAGGGAGAATTGCCGCAACAAGTGGGACCGCTTCAAGATCGTCGAGGAGAAAGTCACCCCCGCGGTGATCGCGTTCCGCAATATCGAAGGTGGCGTCGCCAAAGTGGTGTCCACGCTCGGCGACTATAAACGTCTTCTGCTCTGTCTTCTGGTGATGATCTGCGCGATCACCGCCACGCTCGCCCGACACCATATTTCCTTGCGCCCGTCGCGCACCAAGAAGGACCATGTCGTCACCACCACCGCGCAATTGATCGCCAATGCGGCACTATTGATGTCGGCGGCGGTGTACCGCGCGGAGGAAGTGGAAGCCATCGCTTCCGGCGTGACGGTGAGCAACTTCTACCTGCACCAGTTCTGGATCGCCGGCTTCGCGTTACTGACTGGGGCCTCGATTTATCAGTTGATCCGACCGCCCAAGGATCTGGAAACCGGCGGCTCCTGGCCCAAGGCGTTCCTGACCATCCCGCTGTACAGCTTTATGTCGCTGACCGCGGCGGCGCAATTCGCCAGCCAGGGCTACTACCACGGCATCAGCGTCTATCTGAACATGATGATGGAGCTGTCCACCCTGTTCCTGAATCTGGCGTTGTATATCTGGATCGGCATGCTGCTCAAGCAGACCAAGCTGGCGCATCTGGTGTTCGATATCCTGCGGCCCTGGAAGATGTCGCCGGAGCTGATGTGTTTCGTGGTCCTGGCGGTTGCCGCCATCCCCACCGCCTATACCGGCGCTTCCGGTATCTTCGTTATCGCGGCGGGTGCCACGATCTATCAGGAACTGATTCGGGTGGGCGCCCGCAAGCAGCTCGCCCTGGCCGCCACCGCCATGTCCGGCTCCATGGGCGTGGTGCTGCGTCCCTGTTTGCTGGTGGTTATCATCGCCGCGCTCAACAAGAGCGTGACCACCGCCGAGCTGTTCTCGTCCGGCTATAAGATCTTCTTCCTGAGCCTGTTCCTGTTCTTTATCTACAGCCAGTTCGCGCGCACCTCGCCGGCCCGCATCGCTCCGTTCACCGAAGCACTGCCCAAGAGCCTCAAGCGCATGGTGCCGCTGATGCCCTACGCGATCATCGTGGGCGCCATCCTGGTGCTGTTCAGTGACGTGCTCGGCCGTCAGCTCGACGAATTCTCCGCCCCCATCATTCTGCCCGTGATGATGATCGGCATTCTCTTCTACGAGAAGCTCAGCCGCCATCTGCTGCACCTGTTCACCCTCTTCCTGGTGCCCATGGTGGTGATGTCCTTCATGGGTATCTGGGAGGGTTATCAAGCGCTGACCAGTGGGCAGGTCCCGGTGGGCGTGTCCGCCGCGGAGCTGGAAGACATCCTGTGGGCCGAATTCTGGCGCAACATCTTCCTGACCGCCTTCATGGTGATCCACTACCTGGTGAAAACCGGCGATCAGGACCCGCACTATCAGCCTGAAGCCGGCGTCTCGGAGAAGCTGGAAGGCTCCCTGCGCATGGCCACCAATGAAACCACCGGCCACATCGGCGCCCTGCTGATGCTGATGGCCCTGTCGGTAAGCACCGGCGGCATCATTGAACGCTCCGGCCTGCTGGAGATGCTGCCCGAGGTGTTCCCGTCGATTTGGGTGGCGATGGGCATCCTGGTGGCGACCATGGTGATCATCGGCATGATCATGGACCCCTACGGGGCGGTGATTCTTGTCAACGCCACCATTGCCCAGGTGGCGTTCAATAACGGCATTGACCCACTGCACTTCTGGATGATCACGCTGGTCGCCTTCGAGCTGGGGTACCTGACACCACCGGTGGCCCTCAACCATCTGCTGACCCGACAGGTGGTGGGCGACGACGAGGTGGAGAGCGCCAAGCTCACCACCGGCAGCTTCTTCCGGCGCTATGAGAAGTTCCTGCTTCCCATCGCGACCATGCTGACCGCGCTGCTGATCGTGTCGTTCCTGCCGCTGGTTTCCGACGGCCTGCACGAGTGGCTGTTCCAGAAAATCCAGTCCGGCGGCTAATCACGGCCACCACTCGGCAATACCCACAAGGGCCGCTTTCGCGGCCCTTTTCTATGGCACGTGAAAAGCGCCGAGCGATTTGGACAGAAAACGAAAAAGAGCTAGACTGATCAAAATAACAACAACCATCACCAAAAAAATAAAAAAGGAATGCTCCCATGACGGAACGGACCCTGGGCATGCCACGGCGCACGCCCACTGAATGGTTTTCCACCCTGCCGACACTGTTGCTTCTTCTGATCGTCGTGTTCCTGTCCTCCGGACAGATCATCCACTCGCAACTGCTCAAGATCGGTGAAGCCACCTGGCAGGAATATTTCATGCTGCGTAGCGCCGGCGTCATGCCGGAGCCCACCTGCAACCCGGACCCGGACATCGACCAGCGCGTCCGTGAGATCGTGAAGCAGCGCAAGGCGGAGTCCGCCGGCGACCCGCTGGCCGGTATTCTCGGCGGCGCCTCGGTGGGCGAAACCGCGATCCGGAATTCCCTGGAAGCCACCCGTGACAACTGCCGCGCGAAACGGGAGCGCTACCAGACCGTGCAGGAGAAGGTGACGCCGTCGGTGATCGCTTTCCGTAACGTGGAAGGCGGTGTTGCTCTGGTGGTGTCCACGCTGGGCGAGTACAAGCGACTGTTGCTTTGCCTGCTGTTGTTGATCTGCGCCACCACCACTACTTTTCAGCGCCACCATATCGCGCTGCGGCCGGCGCGCACCGACAGAGATCATCTGGTGTCTCTGAGCGGTCAACTGGCGGCAAACGCGTTGCTGCTGGTGTCGGCGATCGCGTATCGAATCCAGGATACGGAATCCATGGCCGCCGGCGTCACCGTGGATAATTTTTACCTGCACAATATCTGGATCGCCGGCTTCGGCACCCTCACCCTGGCGTCGCTGTACCGGCTGATGCGACGTCCGCGCGATCTGGAGCGGGGCGGTTCCTGGGCCAAGGCCTTTCTGACCATCCCGCTGTACAGTTATATGTGTCTGTCGGCGTCGGCGCAGTTCTTTTCCCAGGGTTATTTCCACGGCACCAGCGTCTATCTGAACATGATGATGGAGCTGTCCAGCGTGTTCCTGAACCTGGCGCTGTATATCTGGATCGGCATGATGCTGAAGCAGACCCGCCTGACGCATATTTTCTTTGACGCCCTGCGCCCCTGGCGGATGTCGCCGGAACTGATGTGCGTGGTGGTGCTGGCGATCGCCGCCGTGCTCACCGCCTATACCGGCGCGTCCGGTATCTTCGTGATCGCCGCCGGCGCGACCATCTACACCGAGCTGCGGCGTGTCGGCGCGCGCAAGCAGCTGGCCCTGGCGGCCACCGCCATGTCCGGCTCCATGGGCGTGGTGCTGCGGCCCTGCCTGCTGGTGGTAATGATCGCCGCGCTCAACAAGAGCGTGACCACCAGCGAGCTGTTCGCCTCCGGCGCCAAGGTGTTCGCGCTCAGCCTGTTTGTTTTCTTTATCTACAGCCAGTTCGCGCGCACCACCCCGGCGCGCATCGCGCCGTTCTCGCAAGCGCTGCCGGCCAGTCTCAAAAAGATGATCCCGCTGACGCCCTACGGCGTGGTGGTGGGCGCCGTGGCGGTGTTCTTCAGCGACGTGCTGGGGCGCCAGCTGGACGAGTTTTCCGCGCCGATCATTCTGCCGGTGATGCTGCTGGCGATCCTGGTCTATGAGAAGCTCAGCCGTCACACCCTGCATCTGTTCAGCCTCTTTCTGGTGCCGATGCTGGTACTCTCCTTCATGGGCATTGCGGAAGGCTACCAGGTGCTCGTCAGCGGCGAGATCCCCGGCGGCACCTCCGCCGCCGAGCTGGAAGCGGCGCTGTGGAGCGAGACCTGGCGTAACCTTCTGATGATTCTGTTCCTGGGCGTGCACTATGGCGCCGCCTTGTTGTCCCGGAACAACAGCGACCCGGTGGCCGATTACCCGCCCGAGGAAGGCGTCTCCGAGAAATTGGAAGGCAGCCTGCGCTTCGCCACCGGCGAAACCGCCGGCCATATCGGCGCCATGTTGATGTTGATCGCCCTGTCGGTGGGCACCGCCGGTATCATCGAACGCTCCGGGATGCTGGAACTGCTGCCGGACGCCTTCGCGTCGATCTGGATCGCCGGCCTGTTCCTGGTGGTCGCCCTGGTGCTGGTGGGCATGTTCATCGACCCACTGGGCGCGGTGATTCTGGTCAACGCCACCTTCGCGCCGCTGGCCGCCGCCAACGGCATAGCGCCGTTGCACTTCTGGATGATCGCGCTGGTCGCCTTCGAGCTCGGCTATCTGACGCCACCGGTGGCGCTCAACCACCTGCTGTCTCGACAGGTGGTGGGCGACGACGAAGTGGAAAGCGCCAAGCTCTCCACCGGCACCTTCTTCCGGCGCTATGAGAAATTCCTGCTGCCGATCGCGGTGATGCTCACCGCCCTGCTGATCGTCGCCTTCCTGCCGCTGCTGTCCGACGGACTGCACGACTGGTTGTTCCAGAAAATCCAGACCGCGGCCTAGGGGAGGGAAATACCATGAGCCAGACCGACGTTATTACCCTGCCCAAAGTGCTGGGCAAAGTGCCTGAAGTGGTGATGAACCTGCCGGGCCTGATCAAAGGCTCCCGGATGAGCAAGATCACCGACACCACCAGGCCGCTGGGGTTGGGCGTGGTTTCGAGAAGGTGGCGGCGAACAATCCGGACGGCCTCGCGGTGATTTACCGCGACCGCCGCTACACCTATCGCCAGTTCAATGCCTGGGCCAACCGCATCGCCGACTACCTGGCCTCCATCGGCCTGAAGAAAGGCGACACCGTGGCGCTGGATATGGAGAACCGTCCCGAGTTTCCGGCCACGCTTATCGGCTGTGCCAAACTGGGCGTGTGCGCCGCTCTGATCAACACCTCCCAGAAAGGAAAAGTGCTGACTCACAGCTTCAACCTGGTGAAACCCAAGGCGGCGATCATCGGTCAGGAACTGGTGGAAGTGATCCAGGAAGTACGCGATCACCTGGACCTGAAGGAAAACTTCTTCTACTTCGCCGACCAGGACACCCTGGCCGACCCGGGCACCGCCCCGGAAGGCTTCACCAACCTGGCGGCCGCGATCCAGGGTTGTTCCAGCGAGAACCCGGAGAGCACCCACCAGACCTTCCTGCGCGACCCGCTGTTCTACATCTACACCTCCGGCACCACCGGCATGCCCAAGGCGGTGGTGTTCAACCACGGCCGCTGGGAGAAGGCCCACGGCGGGTTCGGCTTCTCCTCGGTGCGGCTGACGAAAACCGACCGGCTTTATTGCACCCTGCCGTTCTATCACGCCACCGGCCTGGTGGTCTGCTGGGCCTCGGTGATCGCCGGCCAGGGCTGCCTGGTTCTGGCCAGGCGCTTCTCCGCCAGCCGCTTCTGGGACGACATCCGCAAGCACCACTGCACCGCCTTCGGTTACGTCGGCGAGCTGTGCCGCTACCTGCACGAGCAGCCCCGGAAACCCGGCGACGGCGACAACCCGGTGCACACCATCGTCGGCAACGGCCTGCG
>TARA_R100000935_G_scaffold6730_3_pt1 | contig 82431 bp, 78 predicted proteins | sample TARA_R100000935 | Tara Oceans TARA_R100000935 (sample SAMEA2621502) | marine metagenome | biome: marine biome (ENVO:00000447); feature: surface water layer (ENVO:00002042); material: "saline water (ENVO:00002010), including plankton (ENVO:xxxxxxxx)" | depth 5 m
GAGAAGGCCCACAGCAGCGCCGAGAGTGAGAAGACCGCCGCCACCAGCGGGTCAGGAATGCCGATCGAGCGCCCGATGGCCGGCAAAACCGAGATCAGGCCGGTATTCCCCATGGCCGTCGCCAGGGACACCCCGAAGATGATCGCGAAAGACCGCTTGGGCAGCACGACAGGCAGGGGCGACGAGACTGACATCTGATCGCTGTTAATGCCGCTTGGGCATGCAGGCAATTTCCGATTGCCGCTCACCGGGCATTAAGCATTAACCCCGATGCTCCGGCAGGATTAGTCGGGGACCGTTCGCCACCATGTTTCAGATCGTTGGCCTTGTTCTGCTGTTCGGCATGGTGTTCGGCAGCTACATCCTCGCCGGCGGGAAGATGGGGATTATTCTCCATTCGCTGCCCTATGAACTGATGGCGATTCTCGGCTCGGCCGTGGCGGCGTTCCTGATCGCCAACTCCATGGGCGTGATCAAGGCGGTGCTGGCCGGCTTCGGCAAGGCCTTCGCCGGACCCAAATGGAAGGCCTCGGACTATCGCGACCTGCTGTCGCTCCTGTTCCTGCTCACCAAGACCATGAAGTCCAAGGGCGTCATCGCCCTGGAAAGCCATATCGAGAACCCTGGCGAGAGCACGATCTTCTCCCGCTACCCGAAGATCACCAAGGACCACTTCGCCGTGGACTTCATCTGCGACACCCTGCGGATGATGACCATGAACCTGGAAGATCCGCACCAGGTCGAAGACGCCATGGAAAAGCAGCTCGAAAAGCACCACCACGAGGCGCTGGGCCCCGCCCATGCGCTGCAGAACATGGCCGACGGCCTGCCGGCCCTCGGGATCGTGGCCGCCGTTCTGGGGGTCATCAAGACCATGGGCTCGATCACCGAGCCGCCGGAGGTTCTGGGCGGCATGATCGGCGGCGCCCTGGTGGGCACCTTCCTCGGCGTGTTCCTGGCCTACGGCATGGTGGGGCCGATCGCCTCGCGCCTGAACGCCGTGGTCGAGGAGGAGGCCTCCTTCTACAAGATCATCCAGGCGGTGCTCGTCGCCCACCTGCACGGCAACGCCGCCCAGATCTCGGTGGAGATCGGCCGTGGCAATGTCCCGTCCGCGGCCCAGCCGAGCTTCCTGGAGCTGGAAGAGGCCCTTTCGGCCATCCCCGCCGAGGCCTGAGTCCCGTCTCCCGCCCGCTGAATCGGGCGGGAGAAACCTGGGCCTGAAAAAAGTGATCACGGCGGCGTGATTTGGCGCTTGCTCCCAAGGCGAACACCGGCATATTCCTTCACTGCGCAGCGATGCTGAAGCTTATGGCCTCCGGGCCCTGGGCGGCGGCCGCGCCAGGCGCAATCAACCTCCATTCCAGGGGACCAGGGACATGACCTCCGAGATTCTTCGCAAGCTGCTCGTGGCCGGCGCCGCCGTCGCCGCCCTCTCCGTCGCCGCCTGCGGCCAGCCCGCCGAAACCGCCGACGAAGCCGCCGCTGAAGCCACCACTGAAGCCGCGACCGCCGAAGCCGCCGCCGACACGGCCGTTGACGCCGCCGCGACCGCCGACGCTGCTGCTGACGCCGCCGGTGAAGCCGCCGCCGACGCCATGGCCCCGGCCGCTGACGGCATGGCCGCCGAAGCCCCGGCTGAAGCCCCGGCTCACTAAGCCATTCGCGAACGCCTCGGCGTTTTCGATGAAGGGCCGTCCTCCGGGGCGGCCCTTTTGCTTTGCGCCCAGTTGCCAGGGCGCTCCGCGGCGCGCCAATGGTCTTGATGACCCCGTCGCCCCCTGATCCCACGCCCCCTGAAGCCACGCCCCCCGTTACCTCGCCCGGGTCGCCCCTGCTGCTGGACGCGCAAGGTCAGCCGCGTTCGCGGCTCTATGGCGACATCTACTTCTCCACCGAGGATGGCCTGGCCGAATCGCGGGCTGTTTTCCTGCAAGGCTGCGGCCTTCCGGAGCGGTGGGTGGGACGACGGCGATTCACCGTGGCCGAGTTGGGGTTCGGCACCGGCCTCAACATCCTGGCCCTGCTCGACCTGTGGCGACAGGCCCGATCCCCCGGCGGACGCCTGCACATCTTCACCATCGAAGCCCACCCCTTAAGCGCGACCGAGGCGGCGCAGGTCCTGGCCGCCTGGCCTGAGCTGGCCGATCTCACCGCCCTGCTGACCGCCCGCTGGCCAGGCCAGGCCCGCGGCTTCCACCGGGTGGAGCTGCCGGAGCTGAACGCGACCCTGGATCTGGCGGTCATGGAGGCCGGCGCGGCCCTGGCGGCCTGGGTCGGCAGGGCCGACGCCTGGTTCCTCGATGGGTTCTCCCCGGCGCTCAATCCGCAGATGTGGCGAGATGAGGTGTTGGCGCTGGTCGCAGCCCGCACCGCACCGGGAGGCCGGCTGGCCACCTTCACGGTCGCAGGCGCCGTGCGTCGGGGTCTTCAGGCCGCGGGGTTCGAGGTCGGCAAGCGGCCAGGTCATGGCCGCAAGCGCGAGCGTCTTGAGGCCTGGCGAGCCGACGCCCCGGCAAGCGAGGCCGGCGCCCCCAGGGTGGCGGTCATCGGCGCCGGGATCGCCGGCGCCGCCATGGCCCGCGCCCTGCGCCTCGGCGGCGCCCAGGTGGAGGTTTTCGACCCCGGCGGACCTGGCCATGGCGCCTCCGGCAACCCTGCGGCCCTGGTCACCCCGCGCCTGGACGCCGGGCTTGGTCCATTGGCCGGACTGTTCGCCCAGGCGCTGGGCCGCGCCGGGGACCTTTATTCCGAAATCCCAGGCGCCGTCCTCGATCGGGGGGTGATGCAGCTGGCCCGCCAACCGAAGGACCCTGCCCGTTTCACCGCCATCGCCGCCTCCGACATCTTTGAACCCGGCGCCGTGGAGACCGCCCAGGGGCCGGAGGTCCGGCGCTGGACCGGCGAGGCCGACCGTGAGGGGCTGGTCCAGCATGGCGCCCTGGTGGTTCATCCGCAGGCGATTATGTCGGCCTGGCTGGGTGAGGTGCGGCCCGAGGCGGTCGTCGCGGCCTGCCCCACTGATGCGGGCTGGAGCCTGCTGGGCGGCGGCGACACCATCCTCTGGCGAGGGGACGCCGTGGTGGTGTGCGCCGGCCCCGGCGCCGGCGATCTTGTAGAGGCGCCGTTGCAGCCCGTTCGCGGCCAGATCTCCTTCGCCCCCGGCCTTGAGGCCCGGGCCACCGCCTGGGGCGGCTATGCCGCCCAGGCGCCCGGCGGGCTGGTGTTCGGGGCCACCCATGACCGGGATGACGTCGGGACCGATTTGCGCCCATCCGACCACGGACGGAACCTGGCCACCCTGGCCGAGGCCTTGCCGGAACTGGCCGGATGGGCGGGCGCGACCGTACTTTCCGGCCGCGCGTCTGTACGGGCCGTGACGCCGGATCGTCTGCCGCTGGCCGGACCGGCGGCGGCTGGGCAGGCCGGGATCTATCTGCTGACCGGTCTGGGATCGCGGGGCTTCTGCCTGGCGCCCCTGCTGGCCGAGCACGTGGCGGCCCAGATCCTAGACGCGCCCTCGCCCCTGCCCGCTGATCTCGCAGGCCTGGTCGATCCCAACCGGTTTCGCAGGCGGGCACGGCGGCGGTCCGGTCTGCCGCCCGATTGAAACCATCTTCCGGGGCTATCCATTGGGCTCGTGGGATAACACCGGCCGATGAGCCAGACCAAAGGAGGCCCCCATGCGCATGCCAGCCCTCGCCCTCGCCCTGTCGGCCCTGACCGTGACCGCCTGCGCGCCCGCTGGCGCCCCAGGCGAACTCGCCGCAACCGCGAGCGCGCCTCAGGCGCGAGAGTGCTTCTTCACCCGCAACGTCAGCGGCTTCAGCGCCCCGGATGACGAGACCCTGTACCTGCGGGTCGGGGTCCGCGATGTCTATCAGATGCAGATGTTCTCGCCCTGCCCCGACATGGACTGGGCCCAGAAGCTGGCGGTCGTCTCGCGCTCGGGCTCCAGCGTCTGTCGCGGCACGGACGCCACGATCATCTCCCCTGGCCCCCTGGGCGAGCAGCGCTGCCTGGTTCGCGCTGTCCGCAAGTTGACCCCGTCTGAGGCGGATGCTCTGCCGCGGGGCGATCGTCCCTGACGCTCCGTCCGTCGCCACCGCCACTAAGCGCACAAAGAAAATCGGCGCCGCCTTGTGGGCGACGCCGATGAGGAGAGCGAACCCGGCGGCCAGGCCGCCGGGTTGCAGGTCTGCGCCTTAGAAGCGCTGCTTGATGCCGATCTTGAAGGTCCGGCCCAGCGGGTTCCCGTTGGTGTAGTCGTAGTTGTACATCGACTGCACGAAGGGGGGATCGGTATCCAGGATGTTCTGGATGCCGGCGCTGATGGTGGTGTTCCAGGGCAGTTCGATCTGGCCCGTCAGGTCGTGCTGCCAGAAGTCATCGGTCTTGCCGACGTTCACGAAGGTGGACGTAGCGCGGTCGAAGCGGCAGGCGGCGCTGGCGCCGCTGGCCGGGCAAGGATTACCGATGATCTCGGTCCCTTCACGATACTGGAGCTGGTAGCGAACGTTCCAGGTTCCGCCATTGACGTTGACGAAGCCGGTCGCCCGCAGACGGGGGTAGGAGTAGAACTCCGCCACCAGTTCGTGACGGCCGACCCGGTCCTGAGCCTGCTCGATGACCACGCCGCTCGCCCCGAACAGGGTGAAGTCGCTGCGGTCATAGGTCAGCAGATAGGTGCCGTCGACGCCCATGGAGACGCGAGCGTCGACCATGTCGGTGCCGAAGAAGTCGTCGAAGTCGTACTGAGCCTTGAAGTCGAGACCCGAAGTCTTGGTGGACGGGCCGTTGACGATGAAGCGGCTGACCCCGATCACATTGGCCGGCGAGCAGGCGCCGTCAAAGATGAAGCGGGCGACAATTGGGGCGTTCGAGCAGTCCAGCGAGTTGTAGAGCGCCGTGGTGGGCTCGAGCACCAGTTCCTTCTCGAAGTCGAACTTGAAGTAGTCCACAGAGGCCTTGAAGGCGCCGACGTCGAGCAGGACGCCGAAGTTGTAGGTCTTGGCGGTTTCCGGTTCCAGGCCCGGATTGTTGTTGGTCACCACCGCGCGGTAGCTGCCGCCGATGTTGGACACGCCCTTGCTGCTGCCCGGCGAGATCTGGGTCTGGCCAGGGGCGCGGAAGGTGGTGCCCGCCGAACCGCGGAAGGCCAGCCAGTCAGTGGCCTGCCAGCGGGCGGAGATCTTCGGGTTGGTGGTGGAGCCCACCTGACCGCCGAACTCCTCGTGACGGATCGCAGCGCTGACTTCGAAGTCCGGGGTGAAGGGCATACGGACTTCGGCGAACAGGGCCTCGACGTCCCGGTCGACATCATAGTCTTCCTGGGCGCCGAAGAAGATGAAGGGACCAACCGGATCCGAGCAGATCGGAATGCCGTCGTCGATGGAGTCGACGCAAGGCGTAGCCCGGACGTCGCCGAGGTTCTCCCAGTCATCCCGCGAACGGCTGTAGCGATACTGGCCGCCGGCCGCCCAGGCGATGTTGCCGCCGCCCAGTTCGATCCCGGTTTCACCGTTGAACACCAGGTCCGCGACCAGGATGTTGTTGGTGCCGACATTGGTGTAGGTGCCGTACAGCCACTCAACCAGGGCCGGGTTGTTGATCACGGCCGGGTTGGCCGCGCCGCGATAATAGGGGTTTGTCGCACCGTTCACCGCGCTGACCGCGACGCTGTTGGTGAAGGGATTGAAGTACTGGCAGGGGCCGACGCCGGGGGTGCCGGTGGCCGGATTACAGCCCGGACCGCCGAGACCGTTGAGCGCATGCTGGATGCGGTTCACCAGCAGGTCGTTGGTCGTGATGGTGGACTCGGTCTCCATATAGGTCAGAGCCGCATCCCAGCCGATGCCGTTCTCGAACTCACCCTTGAAGCCGCCGGACACCCGGAACGAGGTGTTCTGGATATCCTGATGGTCGGCGCCGTCCGGATTGGTCGGATGGCCGGCATGGGCGATGGCGCGCCAGAAGGCCTTGTTCATCGTCACGCCGCCAGCCATCAGGGCGCACTGCCCCGCGGTCAGAGGCGCCGCGCACTGGGTGCGCAGGTCGATCAGACCCGGATGGGTCGCCGGGACGAAGTAGGGCACCTGGCCGTTGAAGCCCGGAACCGCCGTCGAGCCCGAGGTGCCGCCCGCCGAGGTCGGCGTCGGGAACTGGGTCGTCAGGTTGGCGGGCGAAATGCGCTGGTCAGGAACATCACTGCGCTTCCAGGCCACTTCGCCGTGGAAGGTGATGGTGTCGGTGACGTCGAAGTTCAGCTCGCCGTAGAGCTGGTAGTGGTTCTCTTCGTTCACCAGGTCGTTGAAGTTCGAGAACTGGAAGCGGCAGACGCTGCCAGTGGCGGTGTTGCTGGTGGGCACGACGCCGGCCGTCAGCTGGCCGCCGAGCTCAAGACAGCCATTGTCGCGGAAGAAGGTCGTGCCGCCCGCCGTGCCGTAATAGCCGGGGTTCGAGGAGCCGGACCAGCCGCCGTAGTAGACGGCGTCCATGGGCGTGCGGGCCCAGTCGCGCTCATTGATGTCCAGGCGCGAACGGTGGCGATAGCCGGCCGTCAGCAGCACATTGCCGCGGTCGAACAGGCTGCCCCAGGCGAGGTCGACGGTGTAGTCGCCGTCAGAGCCGTCCACCAGCAGGTAGTCGGCATCGATCTCGAAGCCGTCCAGATCCTTGCGGGTGATGAAGTTGACCACGCCGCCGACGGCGTCGGAGCCGTAGGTGGCGGCCGCGCCGTCCTTCAGGATTTCCACCCGGCCGGTCGCGGCCGTGGGGATGAAGCCAAGGTCCTGACCACCGCCCTGGAAGGCGGCCTGGGTAGAGTCGGCCAGGCGACGGCCGTTCATGAGAACGAGGGTCCGCGAGGCGCCGAGGCCGCGCAGGTTGATGGTGGCGGTGCCGGCGCCGCCGTTGTAGCGGTTGCTTTCGCCGAGCGCCGACTGAGAGGCGCTGATGGTCTTGACCAGTTGGACGACGCTGGGCGAGCCCTGGCGTTCCAGTTCAGCCGCACCCAGGACGTCCACCGGCAGGGCGGCGTCTTCCGGCGTGCCGGCGATGAATGAGCCGGTGACGACGACTTCTTCGACCACCGTGGGCTCGGCCTGGGCGGCGGCCGATCCGGCGGCCCCCATGGCAAGAGCGACGGCCATGACCGAGCCGCCGCAGAAATAGGTACGTTTCAACATTGGTTTCCTTCCCCCTCTTGGCGCCGATCCCCTTATGGCGTGGGGATTTTGACCCGTGAGCAAAAATGATCATCCGGCGCCTTTCGCAAAAGCGCCAGATTTTTTTCAACGGGGAGACATAACCAGACTATTTGACTGATGCGCAAGTTTCTGTGGCCAAACCCCTGCGCCTTAAGGGGTTGCGAGCGTACCTCGCCTTCTACAACCGCTGATGTAACCCCCCGCCGTGATACATTACCGCCACAAACCGGGCCAAGCTTCCCTAAGGGCGCCCGCTTGGAGCGGCCGTAACGCGGCCGAAAGAAAGGCGCATTTGACAATACCGCATTTTCTAGGGGCCGGATAAGGCGCGAGCCCTCGTTGGGCCGCCCGTCGGGCTATGGCCCGCACCGTTCGCATAGCGAATCACGACGTCGGTGACCGCCGACGGCTCCGCTCGGCCCATTCCTGCGCCAGCAGGGCGTAGACATAGGTGTCGCGCCAGGCCCCGCGGATGAGTCGGTCCTGTCGCAGCAGGCCCTCCCGACGCATGCCCAGCTTCTCCATCACCCGGTAGGACCCGACGTTTCTCGCGTCGCAGGCGGCCGCAATCCGGTGCAGCCCCAGGCCAAAACCCATGGCCGCCAACGCCTCGGCCGCCTCGCTGACCAGACCGCGGCCCCACAGATCCCGGCGCAGGACATAGCCCAGCTCGACCGTGGCGTTGGGAATGTCGCGCAGGTGCAGGGCGATCGACCCGACGACGCGCCCCTCCGCCTTCAGTTCGATGGCCAGGCCCAGATCGAGCCGGGGCCAGGTCGCCTGCTGCTCCAGGGCCCGGGCCATGAAGGCCGCGGTGTCCTCGGGGGTGTTGGGCCCCCAGGGCATGTAGGCCGTGACCTCCGGATCAGAGCCGTAGGCGTGCACCGCCTCTGTATCCTCCAGCCGAAAATCCCGCAGGATCAGGCGTTCGGTTCCGAGGCGGTCAGGGCGTTCGGGCTGAGGCGCCAGGTCGGCGGCGGGGGTGGTCACGTCTCATCTCCAGGGGCTTGGGCCGCAAGGATCCGAGGACACGCGACCCCGGCCTTCCGGCGGGGTCGGGACAGATCGAGCGCTAGGCGCGCAGGCGAACGTCCTTACGACCCCAGGAGGGACCATAGGAACAATTGCAGCTGTGCGAAGCGAGGATCATGGCTCTAAAGATAACAGGATAGAGCCGTCCCAGGCCAGCACGCCGAAGCCGATGTCAGAGAAAGGGGATGGTGGACGCGACAGGGATTGAACCTGTGACCCCCTCGATGTCAACGAGGTGCTCTCCCGCTGAGCTACGCGTCCATAAGGGCGGCCCCTTTCGGGGACGGGAAGGGCGGCGGTATAACGGGCGACCAGCCCCTGTGCAAGGGCTGAAAGGCGCCCGTGAGGCCGACGCCTCAGGCGGCCATCATCCGCTCCACCTCGGCGACGATCTCGCGCAGGTGGATGGGCTTGGACAGCACCTTGGCGCCCGCCGGCGCGGATTCGCCCGCCGCCAGCGCCACGGCCGCGAAGCCGGTGATGAACATGATCCGCAGGGCCGGATTTCGGGCGGCCGCCAGTCGGGCCACCTCGATTCCATCCATGCCGGGCATGACGATGTCGGTCAGCAGCAGGTCCCAATCCTGATCCAGGACCGAGGCGGCCTCCTCACCGTCGGCGCAGGCGCGCACCTCGAAGCCGGCGCGCTCCAGGGCGCGGGCCAGGAAGCCGCGCAGGGAGTCGTCGTCCTCGGCGAGAAGAATACGGGGCATGGGCGCTTCCAGGGCGTCGTCTTTCATAGGGGCGACCATAGGGGCGGCTTTGTAAATCCCCGATGAACCGCCCGACCCTTTGACCCAGGACCGTTCGGCCCCCGATCCGTTTGACCCTGCGCCCGGCGCATCGTCATATGCGCGCCATGTCCGTGGTCGAGCCCCTTGACGTCGCCGAGCCGGCCGCCCTCGCGCCGGCCGGCTTCGACCTGCGCCGGGCGGCGGCCCCTGGGGCTCCGCCGCCGACCCCGGTGATCTTCGCCTCCCCCCATTCGGGCCGCCTCTATCCAGATGACATGATGTCGGCGGCCCGGCTGGACGCCCAGGCCATCCGCCGTTCGGAGGACGCCTTTGTGGATCAGTTGGTGGAGGGGGCGCCTGAGGCCGGCGCGGCCCTGATCACCGCCAACTATGCGCGCGCCTATATAGATGTGAACCGCGACGCCTTCGAACTTGACCCAGCCATGTTCGCCGACGAACTGCCGGACTTCGCCCGCAGCCGAACCGCCCGGGTGGCCGCAGGCCTGGGCGCCATCGCCAAGGTGGTCTCCGAAGGCCAGGAGATCTATGCGCGAAAGCTAACCTTCGCCGAGGCCCAGAGCCGGATCGAGGGCGCCCACCAGCCCTATCATGCAGCCCTGAGCGGCCTGATCGCCGAGGCCCAGGCCGCCCACGGGGTCGCTATCCTGGTGGACTGGCACTCCATGCCCTCGGCCGCCGCCCGGGCGGCCGGCGCCGGCGGCTGCGACATGGTCCTGGGCGACCGCTTCGGCTCGGCCTGCGCCAATGCGCTGACCCGCCGGGCCGAGGTGGAGCTGGAGGCCCGCGGCTATCGGGTGGTGCGCAACACCCCCTATGCCGGCGGTTACACCACCGAATACTATGGCCGCCCGGCCCGCCGGGTGCACGCCCTGCAGATCGAGCTGAACCGGGCGCTCTATCTGGACGAAGACACCCTGTCGCCCACCCCCGGCTTTGCCAGCCTGAAGGCCGACATCGCCGCCCTGACGCTCGCCCTGACAACGCACGACTGGGCCGGCCGTCTCTGAACGGCGCCGAGCAAAAAAAAGGCCGCGCTCGAAAGCGCGGCCAGTTCATTAGGGAGGAAACGCCCAGGAAGGGCAGAGACGTCCGGAGACGCCTCACGGTGAAAATCTACGGTGCGGCGCACAAAAGAACAAGGGATAAATTGTCGCAATTGCGAAGGTGAACCCCGATACGCCGCTTTTTCCTGCGTTCTCAACGGCATGAGGGGCGGACATCACGCTAGATTTCGTGTTGCAACGCACAAGTCGCGCCCGGCCATCTGGGGGGTTGTCACCAGTTCGCGCTAGCCCTGGGGCGTCTTGTCCCCTAAAAGCCGCCGCTTCCGGAAAAGGTTTCCCATGTCGCTGCGCAACATCGCCATCATCGCCCACGTTGACCACGGTAAGACGACCCTCGTCGACCAGCTTCTCGCCCAGTCGGGCGTGTTCCGAGCCAATGAGGCGACCGTCGAGCGCGCCATGGACTCCAATGACCAGGAGCGCGAGCGCGGGATCACCATCCTGGCCAAGTGCACCAGCGTCCTTTGGAACGGCAAGGCCGGCGAGACGCGGATCAACATCATCGACACCCCTGGCCACGCCGACTTCGGCGGCGAGGTGGAGCGGATCCTGGGCATGGTGGACGGCTGCGTCCTGCTGGTGGACGCCGAAGAGGGCGTCATGCCCCAGACCAAGTTCGTCCTGGGCAAGGCCCTGAAGATGGGCCTGAAGCCCATCCTCTGCCTGAACAAGGTCGACCGGCCGCACGCCGATCCCGACCGGGTTCTGAATGAGGCCTTCGACCTCTTCGCCGCCATGGGCGCCACCGACGAGCAGCTGGACTTTCCGCACATCTACGCCAGCGGCAAGAACGGCTGGGCGACCCTGGACATGGAAAAGCCCAACGACACGCTGGCCCCCCTGTTCGACATGATCGTCGAGCATGTGCCTGAGCCCAAGGCCGTGGCCCGGGCCGATGCGCCCTTCCAGATCCTGTCGGTGCTGATCGAAAGTGATCCCTTCCTGGGCCGCCTGCTGACCGGCCGTATCGAGTCGGGCAAGGCGACGCCGGGCCTGGCCATCAAGGCCCTGTCGCGGGACGGCAAGGAAATCGAGCGCGGCCGCATCACCAAGGTGCTCGCCTTCCGCGGCCTGAAGCGCCAGCCCATCGAGGACGCCGAAGCTGGCGACATCGTCGCCATCGCCGGCCTGTCCAAGGCCACCGTGGCCGACACCCTCTGCGCGCTCGACGTGACCGAGGCTCTGCCGGCCCAGCCCATCGATCCGCCGACCATCTCCATGACCGTCTCGGTCAATGACAGCCCGCTGGCCGGTCGCGAAGGCGACAAGGTGCAGAGCCGCGTCATCGCCGCCCGCCTGCTGAAGGAAGCGGAGTCCAACGTCGCCATTCGGGTCACCGAGACCGCCGAAAAGGACGCCTACGAGGTCGCCGGCCGCGGCGAGCTGCAGCTGGGCGTGCTGATCGAAGGCATGCGCCGCGAAGGCTTCGAGCTCTCCATCAGCCGCCCCCGCGTGGTCTTCCAGAATGACCCGGAGACCGGCGAGCGCCTGGAGCCCATCGAAGACGTGATGATCGACGTGGATGACGAGTTCTCCGGGATCGTCATCGAGAAGCTGTCGGCCCGCAAGGCCGAGCTGAAGGACATGGGCCCCTCGGGCGCCGGCAAGACGCGGATCAGCCTGATGGCCCCGTCCCGCTCGCTGATCGGCTACCAGGGCGAGTTCCTCACCGACACCCGCGGCTCGGGCGTGCTGAACCGCGTGTTCAGCCACTATGAGCCCTACAAGGGCGCCATCGACGCCGGCCGCAAGGGCGTGCTGGTGGCCAATTCCGACGGTGAGACCGCCGCCTTCGCCCTGTGGAACCTGGAAGACCGCGGCACCATGTTCGTCGGCGCCGGCGAGAAGACCTATCAGGGCATGATCATCGGCGAGAACGCCCGGGCCGACGACCTGGACGTCAACCCGATGAAGGCCAAGCAGCTCACCAACGTCCGGGCCTCGGGCAAGGACGAGAGCATCCGCCTGACCCCGCCGCGCCGACTGACCCTCGAACAGGCCATCGCCTATATCGAGGAAGACGAGCTGGTCGAGGTGACGCCCAAGAACATCCGCCTGCGCAAGAAGGTCCTGAACCCGAGCTTCCGCAAGAAGCGCGTCAAGGAAGACTGACCTAACGCCAGACAGGGCATGGAGAGGCGGCTAGGATCGTCCCATGCCTGACGCGACCTTCGCCGCCCTGCCGACCACCATCTTCGAGGAGATGAGCGGGCTGGCGCGGGCGCATGGGGCGATCAATCTCGGCCAGGGCTTCCCCGACAATCCGGGCCCTGAAGCCCTGCGGCGCAAGGCCGCCGAGGCCGTGCTGGACGGCTACAACCAGTATCCGCCCATGGCCGGCCTGCCGGAGCTGCGGGCCGCGGTCGCCGGCCACTATCGCCGCACCCAGGGGCTCTACCTCGATCCGGCCGCCGAGGTGGTGATCACGTCCGGCGCCACTGAGGCCCTGGCCGCAGCCTTCCTCGCCCTGATCGAACCGGGCGACGAGGTGATCGTCTTTCAGCCGCTCTATGACGCCTATCTGCCGCTGATCCGGCGGGCGGGCGGCGTGGCGAGGCTGATCTCGCTAGCGCCGCCGCACTGGCGTTTCACCGCCGCCATGCTGGAGGCGGCGATTACGCCGAAGACCCGGTTCGTGGTGCTGAACAACCCGGTCAATCCCACGGGCGTCGTGGTTCCAGACGAGGACCTGGCCCTGCTGGCGGTGTTCTGCGTGGCCCACGACCTGATCGCCATCTGCGATGAGGTCTGGGAGCAGGTGGTCTTCGAGCCTGCCTTCCACCGCCCGCTGATGGCCTATCCCGGCATGGCCGGGCGCTGCGTGAAGATCGGCTCGGCCGGCAAGATGTTCGGCCTGACCGGCTGGAAGGTGGGGTTTCTCTGCGCCGCCGCGCCCCTGGCCCGCCACCTGGCCAAGGCCCATCAGTTCCTGACCTTCACCACCCCGCCCAACCTGCAGGTCGCCGTGGCCTTCGGCCTGGAGACTCTCGGTGACTGGCTGGCGGAGATGCCTGCAGGGCTGGCCGCCAGCCAGGCTCGGCTGGCCGAGGCCCTGAGCAGAGAGGGCTTCGCCGTCCTGCCCTCGCAGGGGACCTACTTCCTCAACGTCGATCTGGCGGCCTCCGGCGTCGCCATGAGCGACCGCGACTTCGCCCTTCTGGCCGTGAAGGAGGCCGGCGTGGCCTCCATCCCGGTCTCGGCCCTCTATGAAACCGAGCCGGTCGAAACCATCCTGCGCCTGTGCTTCGCCAAGGCCGACGCCACCCTGGACGAGGGCGCGCGGCGGCTCGCCCGGGCCCGGGACCTGGCCACCTAAACCCTCGCGGGCCGCTCCATGTAGACATCAAGGTCGTCATGCCCGGTGACGATGAAGCCCCGCCGGTCATAAAGGCGCTGGGCGTCGCTCTGGCGAAGCACCGTCAGGATCACCCGCGCGCCCACGGCGTCCGCCTCCGCCAGCAGGCCGTCCAGAATGGCCGTGCCCAGACCCCGGCCCTGCCAGCGTGGATCGAGATAGAAGTGCTCCAGCTTCATCACCCCGGGCTCTGTGGCGAAGAAGGCGACGCAGCCGGCCGTCTCGCCGTCGACCAGGATGAGCCGGGTGGTCTCGGGACGGTAGGTGTCGGCGAACCAGGCCCGCGCCCGCTCAGGATTGAAGCGGCCGATGCGGTTGAAGCTCTCGGCCATCACCGTCAGGCGCAGCTCGGTCAGGGCCGAAAGGTCACCGGCCTTCGCCGGGGCGAATACGAAGGCCGGAACGCTCATGATCAGCAGGTGGCGCCGCCGTCGACGACGATGGCCTGGCCGGTCATCCAGCCGCCGGCCTTCGACGCCAGGAAGACAGCGGCGCCGGCGATGTCGTCGGGCTCGCCCAGGCGGCGCAGGGGATTGTTGGCGCTGGAGCGCTTCTCGGCCTCAGGCGTGTCCCAGAGCGCCTTGGCGAAGTCTGTCTTCACCAGGCCCGGCGCGATGCAATTGACGCGGATATTGTCGGGACCCAGCTCGACGGCCAGATTGCGGGCCAGCTGGAAGTCGGCCGCCTTGGAGATGTTGTAGGCGCCGATGCCGGTGGAGCCGCGCAGGCCGCCGATGGACGAGATGATGATCACCGCCCCGTCCTTGCGCTCGCGCATCTGCGGCGCGGCCATCTGGATCAGCCAGTTGTTGGCGATGATGTTGTTGTCGAGGATCTTGCGGAAGGCGTCGTCCTGGATCCCGGCCATGGGGCCGAAATAGGGGTTGGTGGCGGCGTTGCAGACGACGATGTCGATCTTGCCGAAAGCCTTGTTGGTCTCATCCACCAGACGCTGCAGGTCTTCCTTCGACGAGATCGAGGCCGGCACGGCGATGGCCGCGCCGGGATGCTTCTCGTTGATGGCGGCGGCCACCTCGTCGCAGGGCCCGGCCTTGCGCGAGGAGATCACCACCTTGGCGCCGTGGTCGGCCATGCGCTCGGCGATGGCCTTGCCGATGCCGCGGGAGGATCCGGTGATCACGGCGACCTTGCCGGTGAGATCGAACAGTTCCATGGCGCGTCTTTCCCAAATGAAATGCTTGTTTGAATGGCCGCCATTTGCGGCGCCCCCAGACGCGGGGTCAAGCCGAGGCCTGCGCCTTCAGGCGCAGAGCGGGCGCCCGCCCATGTCCAGGTGGAAGTGGTCCAGGTGGGCGTCGTTGTAGTCGGGCGATAACGTGGTCAGGAACACCTTGCAGGCCCCATCCCGGACCTGTCGCAGGAAGACGCCCTTGGGCCCCGGGTCGTCCCAATGATCCTTGAGCCGCACCACCTGCCCGTCCGCCAGCCGGAAGCCTGAGACGTCCAGGGCGTTGGCGCTGGCGTGCTCGCTGGGGGGACCGGCCTGCTGGTTGTAGATCCGTCGGCAGGAGAAGGAACCGAAGTGCTCCACCGCCACCACCGCCTGGCCGAGGGTTTCGAAGGCGGCGGTCTGCACCACCTGCCGCTCCCAGATCGCGACGGCCAGAGCCTGCTTGCAGGTCATCACGGCATCGGTAGGCGCCAGGGGGGCCATGCCGCCGGTGAACTGGATGGCGTCCTTCACCGAGCAGAAGCCGTCTTCGGTCTCAGGGGCGATCTGATAGGCCAGCCCGCCCTTGGCCAGCACGGCGCGGCAGGCCGCCACATCCTGGCCGGTGCGGGCGGCCTTGGCCTTGGTGGCCGCCCCGACGGGATCGATGACGCTGAGCGGTTTCCAAGGCAGGTGCTCGTCAGGAATGGCGCGCTCGGCCACCAGGACCAGGGCCACCAAGAGAATCCACAATATGAGCAGTCCCACCAGCCGCGCCGCCAGGGTCTGGCGCCGCGCCAGGTGCTCGACCTGCGGATGACGGGGTGCGCGATAGCCGACCATGAACCTTCGTGGGAGCCGTGTTGAACAAGGCCGACCTTAGCCCCCACGCCCGCCCGAGGCGACCCATGGCGCGGCTGAGAGACGCCGGCGCCTAGCGACAGAGGCCAAAACGCCCAAAATCCAGGTGCAGGTGGTCGGCGTGGGCGGCGTTGTAGTCTGGGCTCAGCACGGCCCGGAAATAGTCGCAGGCGCCGGTGCGCGCCGCCCGCATCAGGGTTCCGGCATCATTCTCATCGGTAAAATCGCCGACGACGCTCAGCCGCTGGCCGTCCTCCAGCACGATGGCCGCCACATCCAGGGCGTTGGCGCTGGCGTGTTCGCTCCGCCGGCCTTCGCTCCGGCCATAGACGTTTCGGCAGGCGAAGACGCCATAGTGCTCCACCCGGGCGACCTCGCTCTCCATCACCGCCTGGGCGGCGGGATTCAGCACATGCCGGTCCCAGAAGGCGTAGGAGAGCGCCAGCCGACAGGTCATCACCGGCGCAGCGGGGGATAGCGGCGTAACGCCGTCCCTCAGGCGCAGGGTGTTGGTGAGCGGACAGTCCCCGCTCAGCCGGTCCGGTTCAACGGTGAAATCCACCCCGCCGGCGGCCAGCACCTCGCGGCACAGGTCTGGATCGCCGGCCGCCCTCTGGAACTTCACCGCCGTGGCCAGGCCTGGGGGATCATTCAGCCTCAGGGGCTTCCAGGGCAGGTCCTGGGGCGGGGCGTAGGCGTCGATGGCGAAGGTCAGGATGATCACCATCAAGGCGGCGTCCAGCAGGAAGGCCCAGAGCCCGCCGAAGGCCAGGGCCTCGGCCGAGGCCGGCTTGAGATCGGGGAGCCAGGGGGGACGCGTCACGAAGTGAGCAACGGCCAGGAATGGCTCAGGTTCAAGGTGCGGCGGGAAATCGGCGCCCAAGCCGCGCGGGGCCGTCTATGATCAGGCTGAGCCAAAAAGGGGGACGGGCATGGGATTTCTGAGCAAGGCGGCGTTGGGGGCCGGAGTGGCCCTTGGGGCGCTCATCGCCGTGGTGGCGGTACGCACCGCCCTCTATGAGCCCCCGGTTCCGGGCGCGGCAGCGGATCTGGAGCTGGCCTCGGCCCCGGACTTCGATGTCCAGGCCGCCGCCGGACGCCTGGCCCAGGCCATCGCCTTCCAGACGGTCAGCCACCAGGACGCCGCCGACAATCAGCTGGCCGAGTGGGACGCTCTGCACGCCTGGCTGCAGACGACCTATCCCCGCGCCCACGCCGCCATGGGCCGCGACGTGGTGGCCGGTCACACCCTGGTCTACACCTGGGCGGGCTCGGACCCCGCGCTCGATCCGATCGTCCTGATGGCCCACCAGGACGTGGTGCCCGCCGACGCCGCCGAGGGCTGGACCCATCCGCCGTTCGAAGGCGTCATCGCCGAGGGCGCCGTCTGGGGCCGCGGGGCGGTGGACGATAAGGGCTCGCTAATCGGCCTGTTCGAGGCGGTGGAAACCCTGACAGCGGCCGGCTTCCAGCCCCGCCGCACGGTGATCCTGGTCAGCGGCCATGACGAGGAGGTTGGCGGCGGCGGCGCGACGGCCGCCAACGACCTGCTGAAGGCCCGCGGCCTCTCTGCCCAGTTCGTCCTCGACGAGGGCCTGCTGGTGGTGGCCGACAATCCCCTGACCGGCGGCCCCGCGGCCCTGATCGGGGTGGCGGAAAAGGGCTATGCCACCCTGGTGGTGACCGCATCGTCCGAGGGCGGACATTCCTCGGCCCCGCCGCCGCAGACGGGCGTCTCCACCCTGGCCCGGGCGGTCACCGAGATCACGGAAGACCCCTTCCCCCTTCGCCTGCAGGGGCCGGGGGCGGACATGCTGCATGTGCTGGGGGCGGAGTCGGGGCTGGCCATGCGCGCGGCGCTGGCAAACACCTGGGCCACCGAGCCGCTCATCGTACGCCAGATGGCGGCGACTCCCGCGGGGGCAGCCCTGCTGCACACCACCATTGCGCCGACCATGCTGCAGGGCAGTCCGAAGGAAAATGTCCTGCCTCGGGACGCGAGGGCCTGGATCAACTACCGGATCGCCCCGGGCGACACCTCCGAAGATGTCCTGAACCGGGCCAAGGGCGCGGTCGGCGATCTGCCGGTGACCTTCGCCTGGGCTCGCCCGCCGCAGGAGCCCTCGGCGGTGTCCTCCACCGACTCGGAGGGGTGGAAGGTGATTTCGGCCCTGGCCGCCGATGTCACCGGCGCGCCCGTGGCGCCGGGCCTGGTGACCGCCGGCACCGACAGCCGTTTTCTCGCCGAGGTGGCGCAGGATACCTATCGCTTCCAACCGATCACGTTGAGCATGGCTGAGACCGCCATGATCCATGGGGTTGATGAACGCATGACGCTCACCAATCTGGAACGAATGGTGCAGTTCTATGCGCGGCTGATCGCGACAGCGGCGCGCTGACCCCTTGCGGCGGGGCGCTGCAAGTCGCACGTTCCGCCCCACTGATGAATCTAGGAGAGCGTAATGGGTTTCCGTCTCGAAGATGAAGACGACGACGACAAGGGCCGCCTTCCCGACATGCCGATGAGCGCCGGGCCGGTGCAGAACGCCCTGTTCAAGTCGCGCACCGTCCTCATCTTCGGGGAGATCGACATGCGGCTGGCCGAGCGCGTCTCGGCCCAGCTGCTGGCCCTGGCCTCGGACGGCAAGGGCGACATCAAGGTCTTCGTCAACTCCCCCGGCGGCCACGTGGAAAGCGGCGACACCGTCCACGACATGATCCGCTACTGCGGACCGCAGGTGAAGGTGATCGGCACCGGCTGGGTCGCCAGCGCCGGCGCGCACATCTTCCTGGGCGCCACCAAGGAAAACCGCTTCTGCCTGCCTAACACCCGCTTCCTGCTGCACCAGCCCATGGGCGGCGTGCGGGGCCAGGCCTCGGACATTCAGATCGAGGCCGAGGAGATCGTGAAGATGCGTGAGCGGGTCAACCGCATCATCGCCCGCGAGACCGGCCAGCCCTATGACAAGGTGGTCAAGGACACCGAGCGGAACTTCTGGATGAACGCCGAGAAGGCCGTCGAATACGGCCTGGTCTCGAAGATCATCGAGAACGCGACGGCGGTCTGAGATGGGCCCCTGGTGGAAGGGGGCGGTGGTCTACCACATCTACGTCCGCAGCTTTTTCGACAGCGACGGCGACGGCCATGGCGACCTTGCGGGCGTCATGGCCAAGCTGGACTATCTGAAGAGCCTCGGCGTCGATGCGATCTGGCTCTCCCCCATCCACCCCTCGCCCAATCGGGACTGGGGCTATGACGTCGCCGACTATGACGACGTCCATCCCGACTATGGCTCGGTGGCCGACTTCCAGGCCCTGACGGAGGCCGCCCACGCGGTCGGCCTGAAGGTTCTGCTGGACGAGGTGCTGTCGCACACGTCCGACGAGCACCCCTGGTTCGCCGAAAGCCGCGACGGCGGGCCAGAGGGTGACAAGGCCGACTGGTATGTCTGGGCCGATCCCGCCGATGACGGGACCGCGCCCAACAACTGGCTGAGCGTCTTCGGCGGCCCGGCCTGGGCCTATCAGCCGGCGCGGCGCCAGCACTATCACCACAAGTTCCTGCGCCAGCAGCCCAAGCTGAACTGGCGCCAGCCCCAGGCCAAGGACGCGACCCTGAAGGTGCTCGACACCTGGCTCGAGCGTGGGGCCGACGGCTTCCGGCTGGATGTGGCCAACGCCTTTCTGCACGACGACGCCCTGACCGATAATCCGGCCGTCCCGCCCGCAGAACGCACCAAGGCTGACTGGGCCCACGCCAGCGACATGCAGCGGCACCTGTTCGACTCCAACCTGCCGCAGAACATCCCCCTGCTGGACGAGGTCCGCCGCCGGGTGGAGGCGCACGGTCCCGACCGCTTCGTCTTCGGCGAGTTTTCGGAGGAAGAGGAGCGCTGCGGCGCCTATTGCGCCCCCGATGAGGGGCTGCATTCGGCCTATACCTTCGTCCTGCTCAAGGCCAGGCGGATGGCCGCCCAGGTGTTCAAGGATCACTACCAGACCCTGGCCGCCCACCCCGGCCATTGGCCGACCATCTCCTTCTGCAACCACGACGTGGCCCGAACGGTGACGCGGTTTGGCGGGCCGGACGCCGGCGCGCCGGTGGCCAAGCTGATGGTGGCCCTGCTCATGGCCCTGCGCGGCACCATCCTGCTCTATCAAGGCGAGGAACTGGGCCTGCCGGAGGCGGAGCTGTCCCGCGGCGAGCTGCGCGATCCGGTGGGAGACCTCTACTGGCCCATCGCCAAGGGCCGCGACGGCGCGCGCACCCCCATGCCCTGGCAGGCAGAGGCCGCCCATCTGGGCTTCTCCAACGGGGCGGCCTGGCTGCCGGCGGCCGAGGCCCACCGCCCCCTGGCGGTGGACCGCCAGGAGCTGGACCCCAAGTCCACCCTGGCCTTCGCCCGGCAGATGATCACCCTGCGCAAGGCCTCCCGCGCCCTGACCCACGGGGCGATCGAGTTCCTGGACACCCCTGAGCCCATCCTGGCCTTCCTGCGCCGCCATGAGGGGCAGACCGTGGCCTGCGTCTTCAACATGAGCGGCCGCACCGCCCGGGCCGAACATCCGCGCCTCACCGGCGGTGAGATGCTGCCGGTAGCGTCAGGGGTCTGCGAACCCCTGCCCGGCGGACTGGCCCTGGGCCCCTATGCCTGCCGGTTCCTCAAACATTCCTCATGACAGGTGCGGGCGCCCCAAAGCCCCGCTAGAAGACGCCATGGCCGAAGGCGACAGCAAGACCTCCCCTGCGAAAGGACCCCGCTTCGGCGAGGGCTTTCTCACCGACATCTGGTACTTCGCCGCCCTGTCGTCGGACCTGAAGCCCGGCAAGCTGCAGCGCTTCGAGATCCTGGGGGAGCCGATCCTGATCGGCCGGGGCCGCAAGGGGCAGGCCTACGCCGTGCGCGACATCTGTCCCCATCGCGCCGCGCCCCTGTCGGCCGGCAAGCTGACCGCCGAGGCCGACGGGCGCGAAAGCGTCGAATGTCCCTATCACGGCTGGCGCTTTGGCCTGGACGGCGCCTGCACCGCCATCCCCTCCCTGGTGGCTGACCAGGCCATGGACGTCAGCAAGATCAAGGTCCGCAGATTCCCGGTGCGTGAGAGCCAGGGACTGGTCTTCATCTGGATGAGCGCCGATCCCCGGTTCGACGGCGAGCCCGACATCGATCCGCCAGTCTTCCCCGGGGTGGTGGGCGGCAAGCCCAAGCTGGTCGACCGCATGGAGTTCGACGCCCATATCGACCACGCCGTGGTCGGCCTGATGGACCCGGCGCATGGCCCCTATGTGCATCAGCAGTGGTGGTGGCGCTCGGCCAAGAGCCAGCACGAAAAGTCCAAGCCCTTCGAGCCCAGGGAAGCCGGCTTCGCCATGGTCCGGCACGAGCCGTCCAAGAACAGCCGCGCCTACGCCATCCTCGGCGGCCAGCCGCTGACCGAGATCACCTTCCGCATACCGGGCCTGCGCTGGGAGCATGTGACGGTGGGCAAGCGCCAAGTGCTGTCGCTCACCTGCCTGACGCCGCTGAACGCCAGCCGGACCAAGATCACCCAAATCGTCTGGTCCGATCATCCGGCCTTCTGGTTCCTGCAGCCGCTGATCGCGGCCGGCGCGCGGGCCTTCCTGCGCCAGGACGGCGACATGGTGAACCTGCAGAACGAGGGCCTGCGCTACGATCCCAGCCTGCTGTGGATCGACGACGCCGACCGGCAGGCCAAATGGTACCAACAGCTCAAGCGCGAATGGGCGCAGAGCCGGCGCGAGGGCCGCGCCTTCGTCAATCCGGTGGAGCCTGCCCGCCTGCGCTGGCGCAGCTAGCCGGCGCGTGTGCGGTCAGGCCGCTTCGGCCGGCTGCCCGCTCAGCTCGATGGGAGCAAAGCCCCCCTGAATGGTCCAGTTGATCCGCGCCCCCAGTTGGGCGGCAAGGTTCATGGGATCGGCGCGCTCGAACGGCGCAGTGCTCGCCTGGGCGTGGGTCAGATTGAGCTGCAGGATCGGATGGCGGTCAAAAAGCCCGGTGTGCGGGTCGCGCAGGTCGCCATGGACCACCACCTCGACGGCGTCGAGGGGGAGGAAGCCCAGCATCTCGACGGCGAACCGAAGGGCGACGGCGCAGACATTGGCGCCCTGCATCTGATGACGCCGCCCGATGGCCGCCTTGCGGAACACGGCCCGACCCTGAGGTAGGCGCTCGGCCTCCTCGGCCGGCATCTCGGCGAGGTCCAGGGCCTCGATCTGGATCTGGAAGCACCCCTTGGCGGGAGAAGAGAAGCGGAACCGCGACACAGCGCCATAGACCTCGCTGAGCTTCGTGTGCTCGGCGAGGGACTCATTGATGGTGCGCATGTCCAGCTCGGCCAGCTTGCAGGCGAAGTCGATCTCTACATTGTGGGTCTGGGCTTCGCGCCAGGCGGCCCGATAGGCCTGCTCGTCCTCACTCGCCGCCTCGGCCACCCGGGCGGCCAGCTGGCGGCGGCGATCCCGGTCTGAGCCGAACAGCTGGGCGAGCCAGCCAGGGCGGTAGGCGTGCAGCGCCTGACGCGCTTCGGCCTCCCTTTCGTTGGTGCGGACAATATTGATCCGGGGGCGAGCAGCCACGGCGGCCCAGTCCCGAGGGCGGTAGGGAACCCCGTGGCACTGGGTCAGGGCGGCCACTCTGGCGGCCAACGCCTCGGCTTCGGCCGCAGGGCCCAGACGGCCGTCAGCCGCGTCGCCGAACCGCGCCTGCTCAGCCTTGGCCTGCGCCGCACGCTTTGCCTCACGCTCGATCCGGTCCATGGTGACGTCGATCGACTGATCGGGACGCATATCGTCCATATAAAACCTCCTGCCTTCATCCGCTCTCCGGCGGCTTCCGGGCCATAGTCGAATAACTGCGTTATTGAGCCTTTAATGCCCTCATTTCGAAACTCCGGCGTCGAGATCGCCTTTGACGATCTTCCCCCCCAGGGCGATGTGGCCCGCACCATGATCCTGGTCCACGGCTTCGCCTCCAACCGCAAGGAAGGCTGGCGTCGCACCGGCTGGTACGCCGCCCTGGAGCGGCGCGGGACCCGCTGCGTGGCGCTAGACCAACGCGGCCACGGGGAGAGCGAAAAACTCTACGATCCGGACGCCTATGGACGAGAGGCCCTGGGCGGCGACGTGGTCGCCCTGATGGACCATCTGGGGCTCGAGCGCGCAGATGTGTTCGGCTATTCCATGGGCGCGCGGACGGCTCTGGCCGCCGCCCTGGCCGCGCCGGACCGCATCGGCCACCTGATCCTGGGCGGCGTCGGCGAACGCCTGCTGGAGCCGCGGGTCGAAGGCGCGCCCACCGACGCCATGAGCCAGGCCATGCTGGCCGAGGACCCCGAGACCATCAGCCATCCAATGCTGCGCAGCTTCCGCCACTTCGCCGACGAGCAGGGTGAGGACCGCCGCGCCCTGGCGGCCTTTGTTCAGGCCAAGAACCCGCCCCTGGATGTCGAGGCCATGGGCCGGCTGGAGGCGCCGGTGCTGGTGGTGGCCGGCCAGAGGGACGATGGGGCCGGCGATCCGGACGGTCTGGCCCGGGCCTTCCCCAACGGGCGCGGCATCACGGTGGTGGGCTGCGACCACTTCTCGGCCATCCCCCACGCCCTGACCAAGGCCGCCACCTTCGACTTTCTGGACGGGATGCTGGACGACCCCTTCGGCGACCGCTTCTAGGGCGCTCTAGCGCCCCAGGGCGTAGGGCCCGCCCCGTTCAATGGCGGCCTTGTAGGCTGGCCGGTCATGCAGCCGGTCGAGCCAGGCCTCGGCGTTCGGATATTTCGGCAGAAGGCCAAAGGCCCGGGCGACCTCGCCCACGAAGCTCATCTGGATATCGGCCCCGGTGAGGGCCTGGCCCAGCAGATAGTCCCGCCCGGCCAGGGCCTGGTCGAGATAGGACATGTGGTTGTCGATCTCGCTGGCGATCCGGCCGTGAAGGGGGCCTCCAGCCTCGCCCAGGCGCATGACGTACATCTGCAGCATCAGGGGCAGCATGGCCGAGCCCTCCGCATAGTGCAGCCACTGGAGATAGTCCTCGTATTCGGGCGCCCCCACCGGGGGCTGCAGCCGGCCGGCCCCATGGCGGCGGATCAGATAGTCGATGATGGCGCCCGACTCATGGACCGTCGCATCCCCATCGGTGATCACCGGCGACTTGCCCAGCGGGTGGACCGCCCGCAGCTCATCGGGAGCCAGGCGGGTGGTCGCGTCACGGGCGTAGGCCTTAATCTCGTAGTCCGCCCCCAACTCCTCCAGCAGCCAGAGAATGCGCTGCGAACGGGACTCATTGAGATGGTGGACGGTGATCATGGCGGCTCCCAGGTTTGGCTTACATCGTATAGGGGTCGGGATTGAACGTCGACAGGCCGGGCGGAGCGCGATCCATGACCCCTGAACTTCCGACCGATCCCGTGGGCCGGCTGCAGGCCGCCGCCGAGGTCGCCGAGGCCTGCCTGGTCCAGGCCAAGGCGACCCTGAGCGTCCGGTTCTCGCCCGAAGGTCGCCTCGATCGCCACGCCCTGGACGCTGGCCAGCACGCCGCCCATGGCCTGGCCTGGGCGGCCGCCTACGGCGAGACCCTGCGCCAGACCGCGGCCTGGGCCGGCGAGCTCGCCGCGGCGGGCGCCCTGGATGAGGCGAGCCTGCGCCCGGCCCTGCTGCTGGCGCATGAATATCTCAGCCAGCTGGCCGGCGGCCTGCCCATGAGCCAGGGCGAAATGGTCCGCCCCGCCGACCTCGGTTTCGACCCCGCCCGCCTGACCCCACTGATCGCCGAACTGGCGCCTCACGCCACATCACCGGCCAAGGCCCGTATCGTGGCCCTGCTGGAAGCGGCGCGAGGTCAGCCGTCCCTGGAAGCCAGCGGCCTGGACGACACCCACCAGGCGATCAGCCAGCAGTTCTGCGACTTCGCCCGAGAAAAGATCACCCCGCACGCCCACGGCTGGCACCTGCGCGACGAGCTCATCCCCCTGCCCCTGATCGAGGAGCTGGCGGCCCTGGGCGTGTTCGGCCTGACCCTGCCGGAGGTCTATGGCGGGGCCGGCCTGGGCAAGGTGGCCATGTGTGTGGTCTCCGAGGCCCTGTCGCGGGGCTATATTGGCGTCGGCTCGCTCGGCACCCGCTCGGAGATCGCCGCGGAGCTGATCCTGGCCCACGGGACGGATGATCAGAAGGCGCAGCTCCTGCCGGCCATCGCCTCAGGCGCCATGCTGCCCACAGCGGTCTTCACCGAGCCGGAGGCGGGGTCGGACCTGGGCTCGCTGCGCACCCGGGCTGTCCTCCAGGATGGCCAATGGCGGGTGACCGGCGCCAAGACCTGGATCACTCACGCCGCCCGAGCCGACCTGATGACCCTGCTGGTCCGGACCGATCCCGACAGCCGCGACCATCGGGGCCTGTCCATGCTGCTGGCGCGCAAGCCGCGGGGGACCGATGAGGCGCCCTTCCCCGCCCAAGGCATGAGCGGGGGGGAAATCGCCGTCATCGGCTATCGCGGCATGAAGGAATACGAGATCGCCTTTGACGGCTTCGCCGTGCCGGAGGCCGACCTGCTGGGGGGCCGGGGGGGCCAGGGCTTCAGTCAGCTGATGGCGACGTTCGAATCCGCCCGGATCCAGACCGCCGCCCGGGCCATCGGCGTGGCGCAGAACGCCCTGGACCTGGCTCTGGACTATGGCCTCGCCCGGCGGCAGTTCGGCCAGGCCCTGACTAGCTTCCCCCGGGTTTCCGACAAGCTCGCCATGATGGCCGCCGAGATTCTTGGGGCGAGACGCCTGGCCTGGTTCTCAGCCCGCGCCAAGGATGCGGGGCGTCGATGCGACCTTGAAGCGGGCATGGCCAAGCTGACGGCGGCCCGCATCGCCTGGGCCTGCGCCGACAACGCCCTGCAGATCCATGGGGGGACCGGCTTTGCGGTGGAGCAGCCGGTCAGCCGGCTGCTCGCCGACGCCCGCATTCTCAATATTTTCGAAGGCGCTGGGGAAATTCAGGCCCAGGTCATCGCCCGGCGCCTGCTGGAAGGCGCCAACTGATCAGAGGATCGCTCAGGCGGCGGCGGATGGAGCGAAGCCCCGGGCGACCAGGGCGATCTGCTTTTCCATGATCGCGCTCATCTGCTCCGGTCCGGCCTGCTCCCAGGCGGCCAGACGGTAGTTCCAGGCATAGGCGGCCATGAGCGTGTCGACGATCAGCGGGATATCGGCGTCGTCGGCCACCTCGCCCCGGGTGCGTCCGTCGGCGACACAGTCATGGATCATGCCCCGCAGTCGGGGATTTCGCCCATAGGGCACGGAGTCAGATCCCTGACGCCAGTTATAGGCCGCCGCGATGTGGGCCAGGAACAGCGGCGTACGCCGGGTCTCGAAGGCGTAGTGCAGCGCAAAGATCGAGGACAGGCGGTCGACCACCGTGCCGCGCAGATGCGGGGTGATCCGGTCCAGCTCGGCATAGAGGTCCTCCAGCCGGTCGATCATGACCTGGCTGAGCACCTCGGCCTTGGAGGCGAAGCAGGTGAAGACGCTGCCCACCGCCACGCCGGCCTGACTGGCGATCTCGCGGACAGTGGTTTCCTCGTAACCGACCGTTTCGAACAGGTCCCGGGCGGCGTCGAGCACGCGTCTGCGCGTCGCCTCCTTCTGCGTCTGGCGTAGATTCAATTTCCCCCCAAGCGCGCTCTGACGGTGCGTCCTGATGTGTTTCCCATCAACAGGAGACCCGGCATGGCCGCCCGTAGCAAGCCACTTTCCCTGGGGGGAGACCATCTGCCCTGACCCTAGCCCCGGCGCGCCCCCGCAAGGATCACCCGGATCTGGTCCCGAGAGCGGGCCTGCAGAGCCTCGAGGCTCCAGCCGCCGAACACCGCCTGCGGGTAGTTGGCCAGATAGTTGTCGAACAGCATCTGGCTGCGGAGCTTGATCTCGCACTCCTGGGACAGTTCGCCCCGCTCGACGCCCAAGGCCAGCTGCTCGGCGAACAGTTCGATGGTGTCCTGCATGGCCGGCAGGGCGCGCAGGGCCTGACCGTCCTCACAGGACCACGACAGGCCAAGGGCCGCGCGAACCAGCGGCATCTGACCGCGATAGAAGGCGTAGCCGGCGCTGAAGGCCTTCAGGAGGGCCTCATCGACCGTCCGGCCCCGGGCCGCGGCCTCGGTCATGGCGGTCAGGACCGACTCCAGGTCCGAGGTCATGATCTCGCGGAAAAGCTCAGACTTGTCGGCGAAATTGGCGAAGACCGCGCCGGTGGACATGCCGGCCGCCGCGGCGATGTCGCGGATGGTCGCGCCTTCATAGCCCTGGGCGCCAAACAGCTCGCGGGCGGCGGCCAGGACCTTGGCCCGGGTCTGCTGCTTGGCCAGCGCCCGGCGGGTCGGCATGCGGACGCGGGTTTCAGATTGGCCTTGGACCTCGGCGACGTGCTTCATCGGTGTATCAACTCCAGCTTGCCGTGGCGGGGGAGACCATCGGCGCATACGCCCCAGCGCGCCGCCGGGAGGTGCCGGGGGCGCAGGGCGCGGGTGGAGGCTGTCTGCGCATGTCGCCTGGACGGCCGCCTGGGCGACGTTCGGCGAGTGCGTTCAACAACCTTCGTGTCAAATTCTCAAGGCGAGGGGATATCGGAAATATGTCGACCTTGGGGCGCGACGGGTTGTCGCGACTGAAATTCGTTTAAAATCGGCATGTTAAGCATAATACGACGGCCATCGCGGCGCAGCTTCCATTGAACCCGATTCAGTGAATGTGATCAACCAGCTTCGCGATTGCGAGGCGAAATCAGATTCGTGCAATTCGCTGACGAAGCCCTACATTTCCCTCAAGCTCAAGCATCCGATGACAGGCCATGACACAGATCTTCGCCCTGCTGATCCCCGCGAGCCTGCTCGCGGTCACCCTGACTCTGGGGGTCGGCATCTACGCCCTCTTCCGGGGCGGAGACTTCGGGCGCTCCTATTCCAATAAGCTTATGCGCCTGCGGGTGGTCCTTCAGGCCGCCGCGGTCCTGATCCTTGTGACCGCCGTCTGGTGGCGCAACACCTACGGCGGGTAAGCCAGCCATGGTGGTTCTGAACCGCATCTACACCCGCACCGGCGACGGCGGCGCCACGCGGCTGGCCAATGGCGCAGAGGTCGCCAAGACCGACCTGCGGGTCGAGGCCTATGGGTCGGTGGATGAGACCAACGCCTGTCTCGGGCTCGCGCGCCTGCACACCGGCGACGACGCCCTCCTCGACCCCATGCTGAAGCGGATTCAGAATGATCTGTTCGACCTGGGAGCCGACCTGGCCAATCCGCCGGCCCCGGATGAGGATCCGGCCCGGGTTCTACGGGTGACCGACGGCCAGGTGACGCGGTTGGAGCAGGAGATCGACCAGATCAATGCCGACCTGTCGCCCCTGACCTCCTTTGTTCTGCCGGGCGGGACCCCGGCGGCAGCGGCGCTGCATCAGGCTCGCACCGTCTGCCGGCGCGCCGAGCGGGCGGCTGTGCATCTGGCCCAGACCGAGCCCGTGGCGACGCCGGCCCTAAAGTATCTCAATCGGCTGTCGGACTTGCTGTTCGTCGCCGCCCGCCGGGCCAACGGGCAAGGGGCGCTGGACGTGCTCTGGAGCCCCGGGGCGACCCGTGGCTGACTTGGCCCTAGGGGGCGGGGGCGGCTTTTTCGGCCTCAGCCTTCGCCGCCGCGGCGGCCTGTTCGGCGGCCTTGCGTTCGGGAATGGTCCGACCGGTGATGTCGGAAATCAGCACCGGGCGGGCGCAGACCCGGCCATCGGGATCCCACCAGTCGCCCTGGGCTTCGCACCGTTCAGCGGGCCAGACCACATAGGCCTGGTAGGCGAAGATGGCGACCAGGGAGAGGACGAAGACGCCCAGGAAAACGAGTTTCAGGCGGTCGATGATGCGGCTCATCGGATGGCTCATATTCGGGCTTTTTCTCCCAGGCTAGGGTCGACATTGGCGCAAAATGCCCCATGTCCCCGACTTGCAATGCGCGCGGGAAACGTTATGCCCCGTGCGACCCATTCTTCCCCAAAGCGAATTTGAGGCCCTCATGAAGGTGTTGGTCCCGGTCAAACGGGTAATCGATTACAACGTCAAGCCGCGGGTTAAGTCGGACGAGACCGGCGTTGACCTCGCCAACGTCAAGATGTCCATGAACCCGTTCTGCGAGATCGCCGTCGAAGAGGCGGTGCGTCTTAAGGAAAAGGGCGTGGTCACCGAGGTGGTGGCCGTGTCCATCGGCCCGGCCCAGGCGCAGGAAACCCTGCGTACGGCGCTCGCCATGGGCGCCGACCGCGCCATCCTGGTCCAGACCGACGCCGACCTGGAGCCCCTGGCCGTGGCCAAGGTGCTCAAGGCGGTGATCAACGAGGAGTCCCCGAACCTGGTGGTGATGGGCAAGCAGGCCATCGACGGCGACAACAACGCCACCGGCCAGATGCTCTCGGCCCTGCTCGGCTGGCCCCAGGCCAGCTTCGCCTCCAAGCTGGAAGTGTCCGGCGACAAGGCGACCGTCACCCGCGAAGTGGACGGCGGCCTGCAGACCATCGAAGCGCCGCTGCCGGTGATCGTCACCGCCGATCTGCGCCTGAACGAGCCGCGCTACGCCTCTCTGCCCAACATCATGAAGGCCAAGAAGAAGCCCCTCGACACCAAGGACATCGCGTCCTTCGGCATCGACACGGCCCCGCGCCTGAAGGTGATCAAGGTGGCCGAGCCGCCGAAGCGCGGCGGCGGCATCAAGGTCGAAACCGCGGCCGATCTGGTCGCCAAGCTCAAGAATGAAGCGGGGGTGCTCTAATGGCCGTACTCGTCATCGCCGACCTGAACGCCGGCGCGCTCAGCGACAACACACATAAGACCGTCTCGGCCGCCAAGGCCATCGGCGGCGACATTGACATCCTGGTCGTCGGCAAGGACGCCAAGTCCGCCGCTGACGCTGCGGCCAAGATCGAAGGCGTCCGCAAGGTCCTGCTGGCCCAGAGCGACGACCTGGGTCACGGCCTGGCCGAGGCCATCGAGGCCGTGGTGGTTCCGCTGATGTCTGGCTACGACGCCGTGCTGACGCCCGCCACCTCGCAGGGCAAGAACTTCTCGCCCCGCATCGCGGCCAAGCTGGATGTCTCGCACATCTCCGACGTGGTGGAGGTGGTCGACGCCTCGACCTTCGTTCGGCCGATCTACGCCGGCAATGCGCTCGAAACCGTGCAGTCGTCCGAGGCCAAGAAGGTCGTCACCGTCCGCCCGACCGCCTTCAAGGCGGCTGGCGAAGGCGGTTCGGCCTCGGTGGAGGACATCGACGCCGGCGCCGGCGCTGGGCCGACCAAGTTCGTCGGCGAAGAGATCGTGAAGTCGGAACGTCCGGAACTGACCGGGGCCAAGATCGTGGTCTCCGGCGGCCGCGCCATGGGCTCGGCCGAAGAGTTCCAGAAGGTGATCGAGCCCCTGGCCGACAAGCTGGGCGCCGCCGTCGGCGCCAGCCGTGCGGCCGTGGACGCGGGCTACGCCCCCAACGACTACCAGGTCGGCCAGACTGGCAAGGTGGTGGCGCCGGAGCTCTACATCGCCATCGGCATTTCGGGCGCCATCCAGCACCTGGCCGGCATGAAGGACTCCAGGATCATCGTCGCGATCAACAAGGACGGCGATGCGCCGATCTTCCAGGTCGCCGACTATGGCCTGGTGGCCGACTACAAGGCCGCGGTGCCCGAGCTGATGTCAGCCCTGGGCTGACCTGCCCCGGGCTGGGATATCACCGGCTTATGAGTTGCGAGGCGGCGCCCCCGGGCGCCGCCTCGTTTCGTTTGCGGGTGCGGCTTTGGCGCCACAAGAGGCGCCCCCTTCACATTGCGGCGCAGCATAAAGACCTTGGCGGGGCCGCCGTCGCCCATGTTAGAAAGCCGTCACAGACCAGAGGCGGCCCTGAAGGCGGCCCGCAGACTTGGGGCGAATGGACATGGTTGAGATCAGATCGGTGGGCGTGATCGGCGCCGGCCAGATGGGCTCCGGCATCGCGCATGTCTGCGCCCTGGGCGGCTATGACGTGCTCCTGCACGACGTCAGCCCCGAGCGGATCGAGGCGGGCCTGGCCCATATCGATCAGGCCCTGTCCCGGCAGGTTTCCCGCGGGTTGATCGACGCCGCCGCCAAGGACGCGGCTCTGGCCCGCATCAAGCCCGCCGCAGAGCTTCAGGCCGTCGGCGGCTCGGACCTGGCGATCGAGGCGGCCACCGAGAACGAGGAGGTCAAGAAGTCGATCTTCCGCGCCCTGTCGCCCCATCTGGGCCCCGACACCCTGCTGGCCTCCAACACCTCGTCCATCTCCATCACCCGCCTGGCCTCGGCCACCGACCGCCCCGAGCGGTTCATCGGCCTGCACTTCATGAATCCCGTCCCGCGCATGAATCTCGTGGAGATCATCCGGGGGATCGCCACCGGCGCCGAGACCTACGAGACCGCCGTCAACTTCGCCCGGTCGCTGGGCAAGACCACCGCCAACGCCGAGGATTTCCCGGCCTTCATCGTCAACCGCGTCCTGGTGCCGATGATCAATGAGGCGATCTACACCCTGTACGAAGGCGTCGGCACGGTGGAGGCCATCGACACGGCCATGAAGCTCGGCGCCAACCACCCCATGGGCCCCCTGGAGCTGGGGGACTTCATCGGCCTGGACACCGTCCTGTCGATCATGAACGTCCTCTATGACGGCCTGGCCGACTCCAAGTACCGGCCCTGCCCCCTGCTGGTGAAGTATGTCGAGGCCGGCTGGCTGGGCCGCAAGGCGGGCCGCGGCTTCTACGACTATCGCGGCGAAACCCCCGTCCCCACCCGATAGAGCCCCCCGGGCCCTGCGGCCATTCGGCGCCCAGCCTGGGCGATATCGTTAATCTGTTCGACTTGCGCCCCCGGCGTGATCGATACTGCCAGGCGATTCGAACAGGCGGGTTCATGCGAAGGCTGACGCTTGCGCTGCTCTGCGGCGCCTATCTCTGTCTGGCGCTGATCATCGCCCTTTCCCTCTGGCGGAATGGCGGCGGCTGGGGCGCGGGCGTTGCGGCCCTGGTGGGCGGCCTGGGCCTGGCCTTCGCCTTCCACGGCCTGATCGAGCACGCGCTGACCGCCACCGGCCTGCGCGGCGAGATCGCCGCCCTGCGGGACGCCCATCGCATCCTCATCGATCAGGTCGAGAAGGTCGACGCCCGCCTCTCCCAGGTGGTGGAGACCGTCACCGACGACGCCCTGCGCCGCTCCGAGGAGCTCTCCACCGAAGTCCACATGCTGGAGGATCTCGTCCAGCGCATGGGCCAGCGCCTGGAAGAGCGCGTCACAGCCCCGCCGGTCCATTCCCGTCCCGGACATGACCACCGCCGCGAGGCGGCCCTGCTGGAGACCGTCCGCGGCGCCCTGGCCGACAACCGGGTGGACCTCTATCTGCAGCCGGTCGTGGCCCTGCCCCAGCGCAAGACCATCTTCTACGAGAGCTTCTCGCGCCTGCGCGACGAGAGCGGCCGGGTGCTTATGCCGGCCGAGTATATCAGCGTGGCCGAGGCCGAGGGCCTGATGACGGCCATCGACAATCTGCTGCTGTTCCGCTGCGTGCAGATCGTGCGACGCCTGGCCAAGCAGGACCGCAAGGTCGGCATCTTCTGCAATGTGGCCGCCACCAGCCTGGGGGATGAAAGCTTCTTCCCGCAATTCCTGGACATGCTGGCGGCCAATCGCGACCTGGCCGGCGCCTTGATCTTCGAACTGGGCCAGAGCGCCTTCGAAAACCGCGGCTCGGTGGAGGCGCGTAACATGGCCAAGCTGGCCGATCTCGGCTTCCGCTTCTCCCTCGACAAGGTCACCGACCTGGACTTCGACCTGCAGGACCTGTCGCGTTCGGACGTGAAGTTCGTCCGGGTCGGCGCCCAGATGCTGCTGGACGAGATGATCGAGCTGGACGGCCGGCTGGTGCTGAAATCCCTGCCCGACCTGGCCGCCGAGGACTTCTGCCAGCTCACCCGTCGCTATGGGGTAGAGGTGATCGTCGAGAAGGTGGAGAGCGAGCGGCAGATCGTCGACCTTCTGGAGCTCGAAGTCGGCTACGGCCAGGGCCACCTGTTCGGCGAGCCGCGCCCGATCCGCGAAGCCGTCCTGGCCGAGGCCGATCCGCCGGCCGACTTCCTGCGTCAAGGCCTGCGCCGGCGCGCCGGGGGCCGGGGCTGAGGCCCGCCACCGCATACCTCGATTGACCGCGGACCCGGCGACCTTTACCGCCGCAGGCCATGAGCACGCCGCAGACGCCCCAGGGCCTTTCCGACCTCACCGACCACTATGACGTCCTGCTGAGCGACGTCTGGGGCGTGATCCACAACGGCCGCGAGAGCTTTCCGGCCGCCTGTGCGGCCCTGACCCGCTGGCGGGCTGAGCGGGGACCGGTGATCCTGATCTCCAACTCGCCGCGCCCGTCGGCCGACGTGGTCGCCCAGCTGGACGCCCTGGGCGTGCCTCGGGAGGCCTGGTCAGCCTTCGTCACCTCGGGCGACGCCACCCGCCTGCTGCTGGCGGAACGGGCGCCGGGCCCCGCCTGGCGCCTGGGCCCGGACCGGGACGCGCCCCTCTATGAAGGGCTCGGCCTGTCCTTCGAGAGCCTGGACAGGGCCGCCTTCATCGCCTGCACCGGCCCCATCGACGATGAGACCGAGGGCCCTGGCGACTATCAGGACCGGTTCGAAGGCGCTGCGGCCCGGGGGTTGGAAATGGTCTGCGCCAATCCCGACATCGTCGTCCAGCGGGGCGACAAGCTGATCTATTGCGGCGGCGCCCTGGCCCAACTCTACGAGACCCTTGGCGGCAAGGTGGTCATGGCCGGCAAGCCCCATGCGCCGATCTATGAGCTGTGCGTCGCAGAGGCCGAGCGCCTGACCGACGGCCCGGTGGCGCGGTCGCGGATGCTGTGCATCGGCGACGGCGTAGCCACCGATGTGAAGGGCGCCAATGCCCAGGGTCTGGATGTCCTGTTCATCGCCGCCGGCATCCACGGGGGCGAGACCATCACCCCTGAGGGCCTGGACGCCGCCGCCGTCGAATCCCTGCTGCGCCAGGAAGGCGCCCAGGCGCGCTGGGCCATGGCCGACCTGACCTGGTGAGCCCCCAGGGTCAGGACGCGCTCTGACCGACCGGCGTCTGCGGCGGCGGAGGGACCGGATCAGCCGGCGTCTGGTCGCAGGCGGCCAGCAGGAACAGGGCCCCGGCGGCTCCGATCAGCGTCTTGCACATTCCCATCGCTCTCCCCATTGGAAGCCTGTCGGGACCATTTCGGCGCAGATCGAGGCCCCCGTCCAGCGCAAGCGCCTTCGCATTGCGCAGGGTTGCGTCTATGCAGGGCCAAAAAGGGGAGCGTTTCCTTGCCGGGACTATTCTTCGAGGATCTCAGTCTGGACCAGAGCGCGCAGATCGCCCGCACCGTAAGCGCCGCCGATGTGGAGGCCTTCGCCGCCGTCTCCGGCGACGACAATCCACTGCATCTGGATGAAGCCTATGCGGCCACCACGCCGTTCAAGCGCCGGATCGCCCACGGCATGCTGACCGGCGCCTATATCTCGGCGGTACTGGGCTCGCGCCTGCCCGGCCCCGGCGCGGTCTATGTCTCCCAGACCCTGCGCTTCCGCAGGCCCGTGGGCCTTGGCGATGAAGTGACCACCAAGGTCACCGTCCGGGAGCTGGACCCCCGCAAGGGCCACGTCACCTTCGCCACCGTCTGCACCGTGGCGGGCAAGACCGTTGCCGATGGTGAGGCCGTGGTCCTCGTGCCCAAGCGCGAGGCCTGACCGATGCGTGTGATCAAGGGATGGAAGGGCCTCATGGCCCGTGATCGTGGCGCGGCCATCGCGCTGGGTAACTTTGACGGCGTGCACCGCGGCCATCAGCAGGTGATCGCGCTGGCCGCCAAGGCGGCCCATGAGATCGGCGCGCCCCTGGGTGTCATCAGCTTCGATCCGCACCCGCGGCAGATCTTTGCGCCCAATGCGCCGGCATTTCGCCTGATGCGGCCCGGCCAGCAGGCCCGCGCCCTTGAGGCCCTGGGGGTGGACCTGTTCTACGTTCTCCCGTTCGACCAGGAGATGGCGAGCCTGACCGACCGTGATTTCGCCCAACAGGTCCTGCATGAGGGTCTGGGGGTGCGGCACGTGGCGGTGGGTTTCGACATCTCCTTCGGCAAGGGCCGCACAGGGAGCCCCGCGACCATGAAGGACTATGGGCAGGAATTCGGCTTCGGCGTCTCGGTGGCCGCCGCCGTGGCCGATGACAGCGGCGAGAAATACTCCTCCACCGGCGTGCGCGACGCCCTGCGGGACGGTCAGCCCGAGGCCGCCGCCGCCATCCTTGGCCGCCCCTTCGCCATCGAAGGCGTCGTGCAGCGGGGCCGCCAGCTCGGCCGGGAACTCGGCTTCCCCACGGCCAATGTGCAGGTGGACGACTATGTCCAGCCGCGGTTCGGCGTCTACGCCACCCGCACCCGCCTGCCCGACGGCCGCGAGGTGCCAGGCGTGGCCAATATCGGGGTCAATCCCACCGTCGGCGAAGTGGCGCCCGTGCTTGAGGTCTGGCTGTTCGACTTCGACGAGGACATCTACGACCAGACCATCGAGACCGACCTGATCACCTTCCTGCGGCCGGAACAGAAGTTCTCGAGCCTGGAAGTCATGGTGGAGCAGATCGGCCGCGACGCCGCCCAGGCCCGCCAGATCCTCATCCCGGACTTCTGAGACCCGTCTAAAGGTCTCGCCCGCGCCGCGACGGTCTGCTAGGACCGCCCCATGACGAGGGGCCGCAAATCCTTGCGAATTACACGCCCGGCGTGACGCCGCCGGAGCCTATGATCCAGCGCGCGCCGGGACCTGTTCCGCCCTCCTCCGCCTCCGACTTGGACGAAAAATCCCATGGCCGACGACGCTGAAAAGCGCACCGCTTCCCCCGAAACCGCGGGGCGCGACTATCGCGAGACCGTCTTCCTGCCCCAGACCGACTTCCCCATGCGCGCAGGTCTGCCGCAGAAGGAGCCGCAGATTCTGGCCAAGTGGGACGAGATCGGCCTCTATCACGCCGCCCGCAAGGCGCGGCAAGCGGCCGGCGCGCCGCTGTTCGTGCTGCATGACGGCCCGCCCTACGCCAATGGCGCCATCCATATCGGCCACGCCCTGCAGAAGACCCTGAAGGACTTCGTCGTCCGCTCGCGCTTCGCCATGGGCTACGACGTAGACTTCGTGCCCGGCTGGGACTGCCACGGCCTGCCCATCGAGTGGAAGATCGAGGAGGAGCTGCGCAGCAAGGGCCGCCGCAAGGACGAGGTCTCCAAGGCCGAGTTCCGCGAGAAGTGCCGCGCCTATGCCGGCCAGTGGATCGACGTCCAGCGCGACGGCTTCAAGCGCCTGGGCGTCCTGGCCGACTGGGAGAACCGCTACGCCACCATGGACTATGGCAGCGAGGCGGCCATTGTTGCGGAGTTCCACAAGTTCGTGGCCTCGAACCAGCTCTATCGCGGCTCAAAGCCGGTGATGTGGAGCCCGGTGGAGCGCACCGCGCTCGCCGACGCCGAGGTCGAGTATCACGACCACGTCTCGCCGACGATCTGGGTGAAGTTCCCGGTGACGCAAGGCTCCGACGCCGCCCGCGGGGCCAGCGTGGTGATCTGGACCACCACGCCGTGGACGATTCCCGCCAACCGGGCGATCGCCTACAACGAAGCCATCGCCTATGGCGCCTATCAGGTCGAGGCCCTGGAAGAGGGGCTGGAGTTCGAGCCCTGGGCCAAGCCGGGCGACAAGCTGATCGTCGCCGACAAGCTGGCCGAGGACGTGTTCAAGGCGGCCAAGATCGGCAAGTGGCGCAGGATCGAGACCATCGACTGCCAGGGCATGGTCTGCGCCCACCCTCTTGCGGCCCTGGACAGCCACTACGGCTTCTCCGTCCCCCTGCTGGCCGGCGACCATGTGACCGAAGAGGCCGGCACGGGGTTTGTCCACACCGCGCCGGGCCATGGCGCCGACGACTATGTGGTCTGGATGGCGCACGGCCATCGGGAGATCCCAGAGACGGTGGACGCCGACGGCGCCTACTATCCCCATGTGCCCCTGTTCGGCGGCCTGAAGGTCCTGGAGACCGAAGGTAAGAAGGCCGGCAAGTTCGGTCCGGCCAATCCGGCGGTGATCGAAAAACTCATCGAAGCCGGCGGCCTGCTGGCCCGCGGCCGGCTGGAGCATTCCTATCCGCACTCCTGGCGCTCCAAGGCGCCAGTGATCTTCCGCAATACGCCCCAGTGGTTCATCCGCTTGGACGAGCCCCTGGACACCCCGCAGCACGGGGGGCGTACCCTGCGCGAGACCGCGCTTGAGGCCATCGAGGCCACCGCCTTCTATCCCGAGGCCGGGCGCAATCGCATCCGCACCATGGTGGAAAGCCGCCCCGACTGGCTGATCAGCCGTCAGCGGGCCTGGGGCGCGCCCCTGGCCATGTTCGTCGACAAGGAGACGAACCAGCCCCTGCACGATGAAGAGGTCAACGGCCGGATCATCGCGGCCATCGCCGCCGAAGGGGCCGACGCCTGGTTCACCCGTCCGGTGAGCGACTTCCTCGGCGCCCATGATCCCGATCGCTACGAGAAGGTCGAGGACATCCTCGATGTCTGGTTCGACTCGGGCTCCACCCACGCCTTCACCCTGGAGGGCCGGGAGAACACCCGCTGGCCCGCCGACCTCTATCTGGAGGGCTCAGACCAGCACCGCGGCTGGTTCCAGTCCTCGCTGCTGGAAAGCTCCGGCACCCGCGGCCGCGCCCCCTATAACGGGGTCCTCACCCATGGCTTCACCATGGATGAGAACGGCGAGAAGATGTCCAAGTCCAAGGGCAACACGGTCGATCCCAACCAGGTGATCAAGGAGTCCGGGGCCGAGATCATCCGCCTGTGGGCGGCCATGGTCGACTATTCCGACGATCAGCGGATCGGCAAGACGATCCTGGCCACCACGGCCGACGCCTATCGTAAGCTGCGCAACACCCTGCGCTACCTGCTGGGCGCCCTGGCCGGCTATGACGCGGGCGAGGCCGTGGCGCTCGAGGACATGCCGCCCCTGGAACGCTACATCCTGCACCGGCTGCAGGCGCTGGATACCGAGGTCCGTGACGCCTATGCGGGCTACGCCTTCCAGGACGTGATCCGGCCGCTGATCGCGTTCTGTCAGGAGGACCTGTCGGCCCTGTTCTTCGATGTGCGCCGCGACGCCCTCTATTGCGACCAGCCCAGCGCGCTCCGCCGCCGGGCCGCGCGCACGGTCATGGATCTGGCCTTCGAGCGTCTGACCGTCTGGCTCGCCCCGCTCATGCCCTTCACCACCGAGGAGGCCTGGACGCTCCGCTTCCCCGAGGCCGGCTCCAACGCCCTGCGAGTCTTCCCGGAGACGCCTTCGACCTGGACCTGCCCTGAGGAAGCCGCCCGTTGGGCCAAGGTGCAGGCGGTCACCGCCGTGGTCACTGGCGCCCTTGAGGTTGAACGCCGCGAAAAGCGCCTGGGCGCCGCCCTTGAGGCCGCCCCGGTGGTGCATATCAGCGACCCCGACCTGCTGGCCGCCTTCGAGGGTCTCGACGCCGCCGAGGTGTTCCGCACCAGCCAGGCGACCCTGGTCGCGGGCGAGGGCCCCGCCGGCGCCTTCCGGCTGACCGAGAGCCCCGCTGTCGCCGTGGAGCCCCTGCGGGCTGAAGGCCGCAAGTGCGCCCGCTCCTGGCGGATCCTGCCCGAGGTGGGCCAGGACCCCCGCTATCCCGACCTGTCCCTGCGCGACGCCGAGGCGGTGGCGGCCTGGGACGCCGCCCAACGCGCAGCCTGAGGCGCCCCGGACATGACCTCCTCGCCCCTGATCAACCGGCATGGCTGGACCGCCTACGGGCTGGCGCTGGCGGTCGTCGTGCTGGACCAGCTGTCCAAGCACTGGATCCTGTTCGTCTATGACCTGCCGTCCCGCATCAGCGAGCAGGTCGCCGGCCCGTTCTTCCTGACCATGGTGTGGAATCAGGGGGTCAGCTTTGGCCTGCTGCGCGCCGACCAGGACCTGGGCCGGTGGCTGCTGGTGGCCTTCTCCGTGCTGGTGGCGATCGCCCTGGCGGTCTGGGCCCGCCGCGGCGACCGCACCTTGATGGCCCTGGCCCTGGGTCTGGTGATGGGCGGGGCCATCGGCAACGCCATCGATAGGGCCAGGTTCGGGGCGGTGGTGGATTTCATCGATGTGTCCCGACTCTACTTCCCCTGGGTGTTCAATATCGCCGACGCCGCCATCTCGGTGGGGGTGGTCCTGTTGCTCCTGGATGGGCTCCGTCGGGACTCCACGACCTAAGGGCGTTGGCGCCGGGCCCCTGTTTGCGCTAATGCAATGGACTTTCCGGCCGGGGGCGGCCTTTGGGAGCGTTTCGTCATGACCCTCAACCGCGTGATCCTCGCCGGCGCCCTGGTTGCGGCGGTCGGTCTGGCCGGCTGCAGCTCCACCCGTCAGGCGCTCGGCATGACCAAGGTGACCCCTGACGAGTTCCGGGTGGTCACCAAGGCGCCGCTGGTGGTGCCCCCTGACTATTCCCTGCGCCCGCCGGCGCCCGGCGAGCCGCAGCCCCAGGAGCTGCGCCCCGAGAGCGCCGCCCGCGCAGCCCTGGTGGGCGAGCGCGAAGGCCTGAACCGCAGTCAGGGCGAACAGGCCCTGGTGGCCAAGGCCGGCCTCGCCGGCGCCGACCCGCTGATCCGCTATGTGGTCGACGACGAATTCGGCGACATCGCCCACAAGGACAAGGGCTTCGCCGACCGGGTGATGTTCTGGCGCGGTGACGAGGCTCCCGTCCAGCCCAGCGGTCCCGACCTGTCGGGTCCGGTGGACGCCGAGGCCGAACAGGCCCGGATCAACGCCATCACTGGCGGCGGCGACGTGGTCATCCGCCGGGACGCCAGCAGCCGTATCAAGCTGCCGGGCCTCTAGGCCTAGGGCTCAGTCCTCGGCTGGCGTCCGGATTTCGTAGCCCAGCGCCCCCAGACGATCGAGCACGCCCCCCTGCGCCAGCAGGGGGCGCAGCTGCACCACCGCGATGCTGTGTCCTGGCCGCTTGAGGGCGGCCACAATGGAGGCGGTCTGATCGGCCTTCAGCCGGGCGTCCAGCTCCGCAGCCCCGGGCGCCGCCGCGATGCACCGCTCATAGCTACGCTCGCCCCCCAGGGCCTCGCGCACCCGGCCCCAGGCCCAGGCCCGGGCGGCCGCCTCGGCTGAGGCCGGGCCCGCCTCCACCGCCGCCAGGGCCTCCAGCACGCAGGCCCGCTGAGCCGCGGCCGGCGTGCGCACCACGGCGGCCAGCAGGGGTGCGGCGTCATAGGTCTTGGCCTCCACCCGCACGCCGCGGGCTGCCGCCATCCGGCCGATGGTCTTGGCGGGATCGGCCGCCGTCAGCCGGGCCGCATCACGATAGTCGCTGACCAGCAGTAGGGCTGCGGCCATGCCATTGCGGGTCTTGTAGCGGTCGGCGTCCTGCCCCGCCTGGGCGCGGGCGGCCACGAACCGCGCCCGCAGAGGCCCCTCCAGGGTCTCCTCAAAGGGCGTCGAGGACCGCAGGCGCAGCAGGCTGACCACGGCGCCCGGCGCGGTCAGCAGGTTCACGCTGGCGTTGTTGAAGGGCAGGATGACCAGATTGGCCCCCTCCAGACGGCGCTCCAGCACGCTGGGGTCCCACCCCGATCCCTTGGGGATCACCGAGGGCACCCCCATCACATAGACGGTGGAATCGGCGTCCGAGACCCGCCACCAGGCCGGGCCGATCTCGCGGGCGGTGACCACCAGTTCCTCCACCAGCACTGCATCGGGGTCCTGGGGCAGGCCGGACGGGGCCTGGGAGGACGCCGCAAGCGGCGTCGCCAGCAGCAGCATTCCGCAAAGGACGGCGATCAGGCGCATCATCGGTTTCCTCAGCCTTCCCGAAAGGAGGGGCCGCCCCCGCAGCCTGAATCGTCCTATAATGCCTTTTGGACTCAGGCTCGAACATGCGCATCCATCGTCTTCCCCCCGAAACCGTCAACCGCATCGCCGCCGGCGAGGTGGTCGAGCGGCCGGCCAGCGCCATCAAGGAGTTGGTCGAAAACGCCCTGGACGCCGGCGCGCGGCAGGTCGAGGTGCAGGTGGAAGGCGGCGGCCTGACCCGCATCCTGGTGGCCGATGACGGCTTTGGCCTGTCGCCCGAGGAACTGCTGCTGGCCGTCGAGCGCCACGCCACCTCCAAGCTCCTGCCCGACGACGCCGGCGACTATGACCTGCTGCGCATCGCCACCCTGGGCTTCCGGGGCGAGGCCCTGCCGTCCATCGGTTCGGTGGCCCGGCTCTCCATCACCAGCCGGGCCCGCGGCGCATCCGACGCCCACGCCCTGCGGGTGGACGGCGGAGCCATGGGCCAGGTGACGCCGGCCGCCTTCCCCGGCCCGCATGGGGCGCGGGTGGAGGTGCGCGACCTATTCTACGCCACGCCGGCCCGGCTGAAATTCATGAAGTCCGAACGGGCCGAGGCCATGGCCATCGCCGAGGAGATCAAGCGCCAGGCCATGGCCCATGAGGCGGTCAGCTTCAGCCTGGAGATCGACGGCCGAAAGGTCCTGCGCCTGCCGGCTGAACCGGAAGGCGATGAGGGCCGGCTGGCGCGGCTCTCGGCCATCATGGGGCGGGAGTTTTCCGACAACGCTCTACTGATCGACCACGTCCGCGAGGGCGTGCGCCTGTCGGGCTATGCCGGCCTGCCGACCCTGAACCGCGGCAACGCCGCCCACCAGTATCTGTTCGTCAATGGCCGACCGGTCCGCGACCGCCTGCTGCAGGGCGCCCTGCGCGGCGCCTATGCCGACTTCCTCGCGAGGGACCGCCATCCGCTGACGGCCCTGTTCCTGGAGCTTGATCCAGCCCTGGTGGATGTGAACGTCCATCCAGCCAAGGCCGAGGTGCGGTTCCGCGATCCGGCCCTGGTGCGCGGCCTGATCGTCGGCGGCCTGCGCCATGCCCTGGCCGGCGCCGGGCACCGCGCCTCCACCACGGTGGCCGCCGACGCCCTGCAGGGCCTGCGCCCGGGGATGACGCCGGCGCCGGCCTATCGCCCTGGCCCCTCGGCCCAGGGCTTTTCCAGCTGGAGCGGCGGCGGCTGGGGCCAGGCCCTGGCCCAGGCGATCCCGGGCCTTGGCGAAACCTCGGCCCGCCACGAACCCGCCTATGAGCCGCCGCCGCCGGGCGCGTCTGGCTTTGCTGAGGGGGACCTGGTCCCCGCCCCGACGCCGGACCTTGTGGACTATCCCCTGGGCGCGGCCCGGGCCCAGGTGCACGAGACCTATATCGTCGCCCAGACCCGCGATGGCGTGGTCATTGTCGACCAGCACGCCGCCCATGAGCGGCTGGTCTATGAAAAGATGAAGGCCGAGATGGCGGTGGGCGCGGTGGCCCGCCAGGCCCTGCTGATCCCCGAGGTGGTGGAGCTGGACCCCGCAGAGGCCGACCGCCTGGTCGCCCGCGCCGAGGAGCTTGCCGCCCTTGGCCTCATCATCGAACCCTTTGGGGCCGGCGCCGTGCTGGTGCGGGAGACGCCGGCCCTCTTGGGGACCACCGACGCCGCAGGCCTGGTGCGCGACATCGCCGATGATCTCGCTGAGACCGACCAGGCCCTGGCCCTGAAGGAGCGTCTGGCCGAGGTCTGCTCCACCATGGCCTGCCACGGCTCGGTCCGGGCCGGCCGACGGCTGACGGCTCAGGAGATGAACGCCCTGCTGCGCCAGATGGAGGCCACGCCCCACTCCGGCCAGTGCAACCATGGCCGCCCGACCTATGTGGAGCTCAAGCTCGCCGACATCGAGCGGCTGTTCGGCCGGCGCTGATCAGGCGACGGCCCGTTCAGCAACAACCGCCGGAGCATCCAGCAGCCGGCCCATGGTCTCGTACAGGCGCTCGGCCTTGATCGGCTTCTCGACCACGGCGTCCATGCCCTGCGCCAGGTAGGTCGCGGCGTCCCAGGGATCGGCGTTGGCGGTAAGCGCGATGATCGGGACGCCGGCGGCGGGCCCGCCCTCGGTCCGGATGCGCCGGGTGGCGGCGACCCCGTCGAGGCGGGGCATCTTGATGTCCATCAGGATGAGATCAAAGCCGCCGGCCGCGGCGGCCTCCACGGCGGCCTCGCCATCCTCCACCACATGCGCTTCACCCCCGAACATCTCGCACAGGGTGGCGGCCACCAGGCGGTTGGTGGCGTTGTCGTCGGCGATCAGGACGCGGAAGGCGCGAGGGCTGACGTCGGCCTGGGCCTCGCCGCCGGTGAGTTGAGAGTCGCCGGGCGGAACGTCATACAGCGGGATGTGGAACCGGAAAGTGGAGCCCTGGCCCAGGTTCCGGCGCGCCTCGATGCCGCCGCCCATCCGGGTCACCAATTGCTGGCAGATGGAAAGGCCAAGTCCGGCTCCCCCCTGGCGGACGCCGTCTTCCGTCTGGCTGAAGGGCTGGAAGATCTGCGCCAGACGATCTGGCGGAACCCCTGAACCCGTGTCGCGCACCACGCCCTCCACATCCAGGAGGATGTCCTGTCGGACGCAGGACAGCGCCACTTCGATCCCGCCGCTGTTGGTGAATTTGAGCGCGTTGCTGATCAGGTTGTTGAGGACCTGCTTGATGCGCACGGCGTCCCCAAGCGCCCATTGGTCGCTCGGCCCGTCATAGGAAAAGGCGAGGGAGAGGCCTTTTTCCTCGGCCCGAGCCGACCAGAGGGACCGGACATCGTCCAGCAGGCGAGGCAGGTCGAAGGGTTCTTCGCTCAGTTCCAGCCGGCCCGCCTCTGCGCGGGACAGGTCCAGGGCGTCGGTCAGCAGCCGCAGAAGCGTCTGACCCGAATCCTGGATGGTGTGGATGTAGGGGGCGAGTTCCGGCTGGGCGAGCTTGCGCTCCAGAATGTCGGCGATGGCCAGGACGCCGTTCAGGGGCGTGCGGATCTCATGACTCATCACCGCCAGGAATTGCGACTTGGCGCTCAGCGCCGCCTGGGCCTGGGCCTCGGCGCGGCCCAGGGTTTCGGCGATCTGCGTCATTTCCTCGGCGTGACGGCGGTTGGCTTCGCTGGTGGCCTGCAGCAGCGAGAGCGCGCTGCCGACCCCGGCATAGCGGCCGCCGCTGGTGACGATGAATCCGCGCAGCAGTTCTGAGGCCCGCTCGGCCAGGGCCTGGCCACAGAAATCGGCGACCGTGACATCGCCCTCCACCACCAGGGGGCTGCGATTCATCAGCAGGGAGATGGGACGCAGGGCATAGAGGGCGCGGCCATAATGGGCGGCCATGGCCACGAAGAAGGCGTTGCGCTCGACCAGACCGACGGGCCGCCCCTCCTCGTCCACCACGGCGATGGCGAGGATATCCGGTTCGGACTCGAAGCGGTCGTAGACCTGCTGGCCCCGTGTGTCGGAGCGGATCGGCGGGGCCGGGTCCGCCAGGTCGAAAATCGTGGCCTGCATGGCGAAGGGTCCCGGTTACTGACCGCGCGAGACTGGAGGGGAAGCCTAAACGGACGGTGAAGCTATCGGCCGCACAAGCAACTGATTATGTTCACATAACTGTCGCAATCCGGAGGCCCGCAGCCCCGGCTTGCCTGGTTGCGCCATCCTGCTAGCCTGAGCGTCACTGGAAGAGGGTCTTATGTCTCCCGTTGTGATGAGCCGCCGAGCCTGAGCCATCGGAGCGGACGTGATGAACGTCCGGCCAGGTTTCAGGCGCGAACCCCGCACTCTGCGTCGCGTCAGCGCGCGGACGGCATGGCTATGCCTGACCACCGGACGACCTTCCTTGAACATTCCCAAACCGCAGCAAAGGACGCTGCACGCCCTCGCCCAGGGGGCCATTCTTCGCCCTGTCCGCGACGACCGCGGCCATATCATCGACGTCGACTGCATCACCGGGGAGGGCTGGCGCCTGACCGATTGCGACCTCGCCGTCTTCAAGGCGCTGCGCCGGCGGGGTTTCATCGCCAGCCGCAATGGCGGGCCCTACCGGATCACCCGGGACGGTCTGGCGAACCTGCGCAGCCGACAGGACAACCGGACGACCTCACGCCTGTGGTGAGTACTTCAGGAAATGGACGCGCGCGGCGCCATAGTCGCGGGCGTCCAGCTCCTGGAAGCCTGTGACCGTGGGGGGCGGCTCGCTCACCCCCCGTTCCCAGATGATCAGGGCGCCGGGCGCAAGCCAGCCGCCCTCCGCCAGGGACGGCAGGCAGGCCTCGCCCAGGCCCTTGCCATAGGGCGGGTCGAGGAAGGCCAGGTCGAAAGCTGGACCGTCGCCCCCCGGGCGGACGCCCAGCTGGGTGGCGTCGCGGCGGTGGACCCGGGTGCGGCCAAACAGGCCCATGGCGTCCACATTCTCCCGGATGGCGCCGCGGGCGTCCTCGTCGGTCTCCACGAACAGACAGAACCTAGCCCCCCGGGACAGGGCCTCGAAGCCCAGCGCCCCGGACCCGGCGAACAGGTCGATGACCCGGATATCCCGCAGGCCCTCTGACCAGGGGGCGTGCTCCAGGATGTTGAAGATCGCCTGACGGGCGCGGTCGGAGGTGGGGCGCGTGTTCACCCCCTGCGGCGCAGCCAGACTCTTGCCGCGGAACTCTCCCGAAACAATCCGCACAGCCTAGCCCCGGGACTTGGGACCACGGGGACCGCCCGGCCCGCGGGCGGGACCGCCAGGGCGCGGACCGCCGCGGGGCGGACCGGCCGGACGCTCACCCTTGCCGCCGGCGTGGGGCTTGCGCTCGGACGACGACTTGCCGCCCGGCTGAGCCTTGCCAGGGGCGGGCCTTGGCCGCGGCGCGCCCGCGCCCGTGTCCGCCGCACGGGGATGGTCGGATGGCGGGCGCTCAGACTTGCCCCCGTCCGGTCTGGTCCTGTCAGGTCTGGCCCCGTCCGGTCTGGGTCCCTCGGTTCTGGCTGCAGCAGGCTTGGCCCGGTCCGGGCGGGGGCGACCCTCGCCTGCCCGTTCGGGGGCCGGCCGCGCGCCCTTGGGGCGGTCGGCTTGAGGCCGTTCGGGACGCGCGTCCCTGGGGCGATCAGCGGCCGGACGTTCAGGGCGTGCGCGGTCGGGTCGTTCGGTCCGCTCGGCCCGCTCGGCGCTGGCCGCGCTCGTCCGGGCGGCCTGGACACGGGCCTTGTTGATCATCACCCGGCCCTCGGCGAGGGCGGCGTCGCGGCCGCTGACCTTGGGCGCCGGCTTGGCCTTGGGGGCGCCCTTGGGCCGCACGGTGATCTTGGCCTTGGCCCAGCCAGGCTTGTAAGCCTTCTTTTCCACGGGCTTGACCACGACCTGCTCCACCTCGGCGGCGGCGGCCCGCCGGGCTGCGCCAACGCCGCGATTGCGCTTGGGGGGCGAATAGGCCGGCCGGTCGCCCTTGGGCATGTCCTCGGGCGAGATGAAGCCGGCGAACTGCTCGCGCAGCACCCGGGGACCGACTTCCTCGATCTCGCCGGCGTCCAGGACGCCCAGGGCCAACGGCCCGTAGGACAGGCGGATCAGCCGGTTTACCTGCAGCCCCAGGGACTCCAGCACCCGCCGGACCTCCCGGTTCTTGCCCTCGGTCAGGGTCAGGCTGATCCAGACATTGGCGCCCTTGGCGCCTTCCCGGGCCTTGTCGATGCGGGCCTCGATGGGGCCGTAGCGGACGCCTTCGACGGTCACTCCATCCTTCAGCCCATCCAGCTTGTCCTGGGTGATTCGGCCGTGCGCCCGGGCGCGATAGCGGCGCTGCAGGCCGGTGGACGGCAGCTCCAGGGCGCGGGCCAGCGCCCCGTCATTGGTCAGCAGCAGCAGGCCTTCGGTGTTCAGATCCAGCCGGCCGACGGAGATCAGGCGGGGAAGCCCGTCGGGCAGGGTTTCGAACACCGTAGAGCGACCGGCCGGATCGGAATGGGTGGTCACCAGGCCGGACGGCTTGTGATAGCGGAACAGGCGGGCCGGCTCGCGGTCGTCCACCACCTCGCCGTCCACGGTGAGGATGTCGTTCGCCTCGACCTTGACCGCCGGCGTGGTCAGGACCTGGCCGTTCAGGGCCACGCGGCCGGCCTCGATCAGGCGCTCCACCTCCCGGCGGGAGGCGACGCCGGCGCGGGCCAGGGCCTTGGCCACCCGCTCGCCGCCGCCCTCGGCCCCGTCGGGCGCGGAGGGGTCGTGGGCGTCTGGGGCTTGACCGGAGGGGGGGCGGGGAGTTCGTTGCCGTTCGTGGACCATGATCAACGCACCATGCGCATCGCCCTGCGCGCCGCGCAAGACGCCGCCGCACGCGGGGAAACCCCTGTGGGCGCCTGTGTGGTCGATCCGGCCACCGGCGAGGTGATCGCCATCGGCGCCAACGGCCCCATCGGGACCCATGATCCCACCGCCCACGCCGAGATCGTCGCCCTGCGCGAGGCCGCCCGCAAGCTGGGTAACTACCGGCTGACCGGCCTGACCCTGGTGGTCACGCTGGAGCCCTGCGCCATGTGCGCCGGCGCGATCAGCCACGCCCGCATCGGCCGCCTGGTGTTCGGCGCCGACGACCCCAAGGGCGGGGCCATCCTGCATGGGCCGAGATACTTCGAGCAGCCCACCTGCCACTGGCGGCCTGAGGTCACGGGTGGGATCCTGGCGGCGGAAAGCGCCGACCTGCTCCGCAGCTTCTTCCGCGCCCGGAGGGGCAAGCCTGCGCCGGGAGCGCCCGAGACGGCTTAGGCGCCGCCCACCTTGCCAAGGCCCCCTGCCCGGTCGGATGATGGCTCCCATAAGAATTCGAACATTTTAGGGAGACGACCATGGGATTGCTCGACGGAAAAGTGGCCATCGTGACCGGGGCCGGCGGCGGCCTGGGCGAGGCCTACGCCAAGCTGTTCGCCAAGGAAGGCGCCAAGGTGGTGGTCAATGACCTGGGCGGAACCCGCGACGGGTCGGGCGCCGACCGCAGCGCCGCCCAGAAGGTGGTCGACGAGATCAAGGAAGCCGGCGGCGAGGCCGTGGCCAATGGGGACGATGTCTCCACCGTCGAAGGCGGCGAGAACATCCTCAAGACCGCCCTGGACGCTTACGGCAAGATAGACATCCTGGTCTGCAACGCCGGCATCCTGCGCGACAAGACCTTCGCCAATACGTCTGAGGCCGACTGGGACCTGGTGGTGAAGGTGCACCTGAAGGGCACCTATTGCTGCGCCTGGCCGGTGTGGAAGTGGATGAAGGACAACAATCATCCCGGCGTCATGGTGCTGACCTCGTCCACCTCGGGCCTCTATGGCAATTTCGGCCAGGCCAATTACGGGGCGGCCAAGGCGGGCATCTACGGCCTGATGCGCGTGCTCTCCATCGAGGGCCGCAAGTACGGCATCCGCGTCATGGGCCTGGCGCCGGGCGCCTTCACTCGCATGACCGCCGACCTGCCTGGCCGCCAGGGCAAGGAGCCCGATCCCATGAGCCTGCCCGAGAACATCGCGCCCGGCGTGCTCTACATGGTCTCCGACCTGGCCGCCGACCATTCGGGCAAGGTGCTGGGGGTCTCGTCCCGCGGGGTGCGCGAGATCAAGATGGTGCAGACCGACGGCTTCAACCCGGGCAAGCCCTACACCGCCCAGGACGTGGCCAAACATGCCGAAGAGGTCTTCTTCCCGGCCGAAGCTGAACGCACCGCCGCCAGCGCTTAGGCTCGGCTCCCCACGTCCCGTCATGGTCGGGCTTGACCCGACCATCCATGAACACTGGCTCGCTCCAGTGTGCATGGGCCCTCGGATCAAGTCCGAGGGCGACGGGGGCGGGGTTTCGCTCAGTACCCCGCCAACCGCGCATCCAGCCGGGCCCGGACCTCTGGCCACTCCTCGGCCAGGATGGAGAAGACCACCGTGTCGCGGATGCGGCCGGTCCAGACGACGCGGTGCTGGCGCAGGACGCCTTCCTGCACGGCGCCCAGCTTCAGGACCGCGGCCCGAGAGCGGTGGTTGATGGCGTCGACGTTCAACTGCACCCGCCGGGCGCCGGCCGCAAAGGCATGGTCCAGCATCAGCCGCTTGGCCGCCGGGTTCACCGGCCCGCCGCGATGGTCTGGATGGTAGTAGGTGCCGCCGATCTCCACCGAGGCGTTGACGGGATCGGGGCCGATATAGCTGGTCATGCCGACGCAGACCTCGCCCACCAGGACGGCGAAGGGGATCCAGCTGCCGTCAGCGGCCTGGGTCATCATCCGGTCCCAGCCGGCGTCGAAATGCTCCGGCGCCATGGAGTGGGGATAGAGATCGCGCCACACAGGCAGGTCGGCGGCGCAGGCGGCCTGCAGATCGGCGCGATGGCGTTCGGCCAACGGCTCGAGCCGAACATGGCGATTGTGCAAAATCCGGGCTTCCAGTTGCATTTCACCCCCTGTGACGCAACGACGCGAAGAATCTTTCACCGCCCCCCTTGCCTTTGGCCATGGGGGGATTATCTCAGCCTGGCCCTTTTGGGCGTTTCCTCCCTATACCTTTCGAGCCGCGCCCTTCATGGACGCGGCTCTTTTTTTGCCTCAGGCCCCGACCAGGAGGCGCAGCCCCTGGACCAGGAAGCCGGCGCCCAGTGCGGTGAAGATCCAGCGGCGCCAGCGGCGGAAGTGGTCCTCTGAGATGGCGTCCAGGAACCGGCGGCCGAGCGCCGCGCCGAGCACGGCGGCGACGACCGCGCCAGCCACCAGAGCAAGGCCCAGGCCCTCCTCCTCAGCGTCGAGCGCGAACAGGGCCCCGCCATAGAAGATCAGCTTGGCCAGATGGGCAAAGACCCTGGAAGGCGGCCTTGGTGCCGATCACCTCGTGGCGGTTCAGGGAGCTGCGGACCAGGAAGAGCTCGCTCAAGGGGCCCGACACGCCGACGGCGAGCGCCATGACGGTGGCCAGGAAGCCCCCGGCCACGGCGTGGGTGGGCCGCGCGGCGTCCAGGGGGATGAGGCGCGGCGGCAGCCAGACCAGGATGGGTAGAAGCCCCATACCGATGAACACCGCGGCCTTGGATGGCTGGAAGGCCACGAACGACAGCAGCGCCATGCTGCCGAATGCCCCGAAGCCAAACCACCCGACTGTACGGTAGCGGACATGCCGGGCATTGAAGCCGGCCCTGGCGAGGTTGGACGCTAGCTGCGCCGCCCCGTGCAGGGCCAGCGCCGCGCTGACCGGCAGGATCAGGGTCAGAACCGCCATCAGCAGCGAACCGCCGGCCATGCCCAGCAGGCCTGATATGGCCGAGGCGGCGAAGACGGCGGCCAGGACCAGACTGACGCTCAGCCCGCTCACGCGCCAAGGCCCAGGAGCTGGGCGGCCTGGATCAGGTAGAGGACGCCGACGGCGGTGACGATCCAGCGGGTCCAGCGCTTGAAGTTGACGTCGCTCATCTTTTCCAGGATCAGCCCACCGCACCAGGTGCCGGCCATGGAGAGCGGAATGGCCAGGGCGAACAGCCAGATCGGCGGCATGTCGGCGGCCTGACGGCTTCCACCAGCGATCAGCAGGGGCGCCCCATAGACGATGATCTTGGCCAGGTGGGCGAAGACCTGGGTGGCGGCCTTGGTGGCGACGATGGCGTGGCGGGTCAGTTCGGTGCGGACGAAGAAAATGTCCAGCAGAGGCCCGGCGACGCCGGCCATCAGATTAAGGCCGGTGACCAGGAAGCCGGAGGCGAAGGCCTGGGCCGGCCGGGCGGCGTCCAGCTTCAGCCAGCCTTGCGGCAGCCAGGTGAGCCAGGGGACCAGCCCCAGCATCAGGAACAGGAAGGGCTTGGACGGCGTGAACGCCGCCAGCGAGACCAGGCCCCCGGCGATCAGTGAGGCCAGCGCATACCAGCCGACAATGTCCCAGCGGACATGCCGCCTATGCAGGATCGCCCGCCAGCCATTGGCGACCAGCTGCAGGACGCCATGGGTGACGAAGGCCGCCGACACCGGCAGGACGAGCGCCAGGGCGCCCATGAGCACCAGACCGCCGGCCATGCCGAAGACGCCCGATAGGGTGGCCGTTACAAAGGCGGACGCCAGGATGAAGATCGCAATGGGCAGGGTCACGTGGGGTAGCCTCCAGTTGAGCGGCCGGCCCCGAACGGCGGGCACAGGCCGCCGCCGGGAAACGGTCCGCAGCGCGTCGCGCGCGGGACGGAGCAGGCGCTGCAAGCCTCATTGGGCGAGCGCCTTGTAAAAGACGGTGGTGGCCTCGGGCCGGCCGTCTGTGGAAAGGGCGAATTGCGGAATGACGCCGACGCGGACCCAGCCGGCGCGGGCGTAGAGGCGTTCGGCGTCGCCGCCGGTGACGGTGTCGAGCACCAGCAGGGTCAGGCCCATGTCGCGGGCGGCCGCTTCGGCCTCGCGCAGCAGGCCTGCGCCCACGCCCTGGCGGCGGACCCGGGGATGGACCAGCATCTTGGCCACGTCCCCCCGGTGAGGCTGGTTCTCCGGCCCCGCGGGGATCACCTGAACCACGCCGCAGAGGCCGGTCTCGTCCTCGCCGACGATGATGGCGCGGCCGTCGTCGGCGCTCAGTTGCCCGGCCCACCACTGGCTGGCGCGGCCAGGCTCAAGGCCCGCCAGAAACGAGACCGAGGCGCCGCCGGCCACGCAGACCGCCAGCAGCTCGCCCAGCGCGTCTGCATGGGGGCGGGCTTCGGTGGAGGTCAGGCGGCGGAATCGGACCGAGCTCATGGCCAATCGCATACACCCGCAAAAGCTTGACCGCCAGAAAGCCGAAAGGCCCCGGCGGTGAAGCCGGGGCCTTGGGTTGAAGCCTTGGTCTCGGGCTCGCGAGCCTAGTTGCGGAACACCGCCGCCGTGGACGGGTCCTGCGGCATTTCGCGGTACTGGCGCAGCTCGTTGCGGCCCACCACCATGTGGTGGACCTCATCAGGCCCATCGGCCAGACGCAGGGTGCGGGTGGAGGTGTACATCCGCGCCAGGGGCGTCTTCTGCGAGACGCCGGTGGCGCCGTACATCTGGATGGCCTGGTCGATGATCTGGCAGACCCGCTCGGGCACCATGGCCTTGACCATGTGGATCCAGATGCGGGCTTCCTGACGGTCCAGGACGTCCATGGCCTTGGCGGCCTTGAGCACCATCAGGCGCATGGCCTCGATCTCGATGCGGGCGCGGCTGACGATTTCCACATTGCCGCCCAGCTGGATGATCGGCTTGCCGAAGGCTTCGCGGGTCAGGCCGCGGGTGACCATCAGGTCGAGCGCCTTCTCGGCCTGGCCGATGGCGCGCATGCAGTGGTGGATCCGGCCGGGGCCCAGGCGCAGCTGGCTGATCTCGAAGCCGCGGCCTTCGCCCAGCAACATGTTCGAGGCCGGCACGCGGACATTGTCGAACACGATGTGCATGTGGCCGTGCGGCGCGTCAGGATCGCCAAACACGTTCATCGGCCCGACCACCTTCACCCCGGGGGTGTCCATGGGCACCAGGATCTGCGACTGGCGCAGGTGAGGCGGGCCCTCGGGGCTGGTCTGCACCATGGTGATCATCACCTTGCAGCGCGGGTCGCCGGCGCCCGAGATGTAGTGCTTCTCGCCGTTGATCACGTATTCGTCGCCGACCAGGGTGGCGCGCATGCGGATGTTCTTGGCGTCGGACGAGGCCATGTCCGGCTCGGTCATGGCGAAGGCCGAGCGGATCTTGCCTTCCAGCAGCGGCTTCAGCCACTTTTCCTTCTGCTCAGGCGTGCCGACGCGCTCGAGGACTTCCATGTTGCCGGTGTCCGGCGCGGCGCAGTTCATGGTCTCCGAGGCCATCGGGTTCTTGCCAAGCTCGACGGCGATATAGGCGTAGTCGAGGTTGGACAGGCCCTCGCCGGTCTCGGCGTTGGGCAGGAAGAAGTTCCACAGGCCCTCGGCCTTGGCCTTGTCTTTCGCAGCTTCCAGGACTTCCAGCTGGCCCGGCGCATAGGACCAGATGTCGGCCTTGCCTTCGCCTAGACGATGGAACTCCACCGACATGGGCTGGACCACCTCGGCGATGAACTTCTTCACGTGGTTGAGCAGCGGCACCGCCTTGTCAGAGATGCGGAGGTCGTTCAGCGCGTCCTGCGGGTTCAGCGCGAAGCTGGATTGGGCTTTTTCGGCGGCGATGTTCATCGTGGTCCTCCCGGGGACATGGGCGTTGAAGCGGGGCGCCGGGGGTCGGCCGCAGGGGGCCAGGACGCGCCCGGATCGATCTCTTCCCCACCATTGGCGCAGAATTGCTGAAAATCAAACGCCTGTTCGTCTGGGGGGCCTAAAAGGCGTTCAAACATTTGTTTGAACGGAAGGCGCGGCCCATGGATTTCGAATATTCGGCACGGCAGAAGGCCCTGATCGCCCGGGTCGAGGCCTTCATGGCCGAGCATGTAGTCCCCGCGGTCCCCCTCTATGAAGCCCAGCAGGCGCAGGGGGAGCGGTGGAAGGTCCTGCCGGTGATCGAGGCGCTGAAGGCCAAGGCTCGCGCCGAGGGCCTGTGGAACATGTTCATGCCCCCCTCCTCCGGCGTCGCCCATGTGGATGAGAGCTTCGTCTTCGAGGGCGAGCAGCTGACCAATCTGGAATACGCCGCCATCGCCGAGATCATGGGGCGGGTGGAGTTCGCCTCAGAGGTGTTCAACTGCTCGGCGCCGGACACCGGCAATATGGAGATCCTCAACCGGTACGGGACCCTGGCCCAGAAGGAGCGCTGGCTGCGCCCCCTGATGAACGGGGAAATCCGCTCGGCCTTTCTGATGACCGAGCCCCAGGTGGCCTCGTCGGACGCCACCAATATCGAGACCCGTATCGTCCGGGACGGCGACCACTATGTGATCAACGGCCGCAAGTGGTGGTCGTCGGGCATGGGCGATCCCCGCTGCAAGGTGGCCGTGGTCATGGGCAAGACCGACCTGGACGCGCCGCGCCACCAGCAGCAGAGCCAGGTCCTGGTGCCCATGGACGCGCCCGGCGTGAAGATCGAGCGGATGCTGCCGGTGTTCGGCTATGACGACGCCCCCCATGGCCACGCCGAGGCGGTGCTGGAGAATGTCCGGGTGCCGGTGCATGAGGCCCTGCTGCTGGGCGAGGGGCGCGGCTTCGAGATCAGCCAGGCGCGCCTGGGGCCGGGCCGCATCCACCACTGCATGCGCACCATCGGCGCGGCCGAGGTGGCCCTGGAGAAGATGTGCCGGAGGCTCAGGAGCCGCACGGCCTTCGGCAAGGCGATTTCCGAGCACTCGGTCTGGGAGGAGCGCATCGCAAGGGCCCGTATCGATATCGAGATGACCCGCCTGCTCTGCCTGAAGGCCGCCGACATGATGGACAAGGCCGGCAACAAGGTGGCCCGGCTGGAGATCGCCATGATCAAGGTCCAGGCCCCGACCATGGCGCTGAAGGTCATCGACGACGCCATCCAGGCCCATGGCGGCGCAGGCGTGACCAGCGACTTCGGCCTGGCCAAGGCCTATGCCGGCCAGCGCACCCTGCGGCTGGCTGACGGCCCTGACGAGGTCCACAACCGGACCATCGCGAAGATGGAGCTGGCCAAGTACGGCGACCTGCAGGCGAAACTTTCGGCCGAACAGGATGCTCAGCGCGCGCCGGTGGGCTCGCGCTGAGGCCTGAGGTCGGTCTGGAGCGGCGACTGGAGGCTCAGGCCACCCAGTCGTGCTTCAGCCGCCGGGCGCCGATGACGAACAGGGCCGAGGCGACCAGATAGAAGGCGAGGCCCGAATAGATGGCGTAGCGCAGGGATTCCTCGCCAAACCTCGGGGTCAGGGCGTCGGACACCGCGCCGAAATACCAGGTGCCCAGCCCCAGCCCGATCAGGTTGTTGACGAACAGGAAGCAGGCCGAGGCCACCGAGCGCTGGGCCACCGGCACCAGATGCTGGACTGCGGTGATCACCGGTCCCAACCAGGCCAGATTCAGCCCCTGGGGGATGATGAACAGCACAAAGGCCAGGGCCAGGGACTGAGATTGAATGGCCATGAAGAAGCACGGCAGGGCGATGAGGAAGGCCCCGGCTGGCACCAGCAGATAGGCCGCCGGACGCTTCGGCCCCAGCCGGTCGCCGAGCCAGCCGCCAGCCCAGACGCCGATCACCCCGCCCACCAGGGTGATGATCCCCAGGAAGATGGAGCGGTCCACCAGGCTCATGCCCAGGCTGCGCTCGAAGAAGGAGGGCAGCCAGAAGGCCACCCCATAGCCGCACACCGACGAGGCCGCCGCCCCGAGCGAGATCAGCCAGAAGCTGGGCTTGCGCAGCAGCAGCGCCACCGCGCCAGGGGGCGGGGCCGCCGGGGCCTGTTCGGCGAGCGGCGGGACGGGGGCGACCGGCGGCTCGTCATAGGCGCCGCGCCGGGGCTCCTTGACGATCAGGCGGAATATCGGGGCGAACGCGATCCCGGCGATGCCGACGATGATGAAGGCCGCCCGCCAGTCGATGGCATGGGCGATCAGACCCCCGAACAGGATACCCAGGGCCGAGCCGATCGGGATGCCGAACGAATAGGCCGCGAGCGCTCGGGCCCGCTGGGTCTTGGGGAAGTAGTCGGCGATCAGGGAATAGGCCGGGGCCACGCCGCCGGCCTCGCCGACGCCGACCCCCATCCGGGCCAGGAACAGGGTCCAGAATCCGGTGGCGAAGCCGCACAGGGCGGTGAACCCGCTCCACAGGGCGAGTGCGCCGGTCATGATCCAGGTGCGGCTCCAGCGGTCGGCGAGCCAGGCCACCGGAATGCCGAGCCCGGTATAGAAAAGGGCGAAGGCCAGCCCGCCCATCAGGCCCAGCTGGCTGTCGGTCAGGCCCAGATCGGCCTTGATCGGCCCGGCCAGGATTCCGAGGATCTGGCGATCGAGGAAGTTGAAGGTGTAGGCGACGATCAACACGCCAAGGACGGTGACCGGATAGCGGCTCGGCCGAATCCCAAAGGGGGGGCGAGCGCCGGCGTCGGGGGAGGTGTCCATCAGAGCTCCGCAAAACAGACGAAGGCCCGGCCCCCGAAGGGAGCCGGGCCGCTAAGCTCTACTAGAACTTCGCTTCGAGGGAGAGGGTCACGGTCTGCGGCGGCCCGTAATAGGCCGTCACGGAGTTGGCGAAGAGGCCGCCAGGGAAGTTGTAGCCCCCGATGCGGTAGGTCTCGTCCCCCAGGTTCTTGCCGTGCAGGCCCACCCGGTAGCGCTCGCTCTCCGAGGTCCACACCAGGCTGGCGTCATAGAGCCAGTAGGCGCCCTGATCGAGCCTCGACGGGATCTCGAACATGGAGAAGGACGAGCGGTAGGAGGCAGACGGGATGAAGCTGATCTTGCCCTTGTCGCCCAGGTCGCGCTGGTAGGTCAGGCTGAAGGCGCCGGTCCATTCCGGGGTGTTCTGGAACACCCGGCTGTCGGCGAAGTCCTCCACCACGCCGGTGAGCGGGTTGAGCGCCCGGTACTCGTCGAACTCGGCCTTGATGTAGCCGAGGGCGAAGTTGGCGCTCAGGTCCGGGGTCAGATAGGCGACCCCTTCGACCTCGGCGCCCGACATGTGAGACTCGCCCACATTGAGCACCTGGCTGGCGATGGAGGCGCCCACCGGGGTCTGCAGGGTGACCTGCTGGTCCTGATACTGGGCGTAGAAGACCGCGGTGTTCAGGCTCAGGCGCCGGTCGAAGAAGTAGCCCTTCAGACCCGCCTCATAGGAGTCCACCGTCTCGGGCGCATAGCCGTCCCGGGAGGTGGGGGTGAGGATGGCGTCGGCGCGCATGTCGAAGCCGCCGGACTTGAAGCCCTGGCTGTAGGAGGCGTAGCCCGTCAGCTCGGAGCCAAAGTCGTAGCTGGCGCTGACCCGGGGGGTGAACTTCTCGTAGCTGTCGGTGCTGGTGAAGTCTGACCGCACCAGACCCGGGACGGCCAGCGGATTGCCGAACAGGGGCGAACGGATGCCCGTAAAGTTCTGGCGATAGACCACGCCGGTCTTTTCATCCCGGGTGTAGCGGCCGCCCACCGACAGGGTCAGGGCCTCGGTCAGATCAAAGCTCACATCAGCGAAGGCCGACCAGCTTTCGGTGTCCACATGGCCGGCCGTGGCGATGGTGAGCGCCGCCTGGCTCAGCACCGTGTCGAAGGCGCCGGCCGCCGTAGCGTTCAGATAGAACAGGCCGCCCACCGCCTGCACCCGGTCGCCCGAATAGAGCAGCTGCAGCTCCTGGGTGAACTGGTGGTCGCTGTAGCGGGCCGGGATGTCCAGATAGGGCGCTGGCAGGGTGTCGAAATCGATCTCGCCGGCGGTCTCGCCGGCGCGATAGGCCGAGATCGACTTGAAGGTCAGGGAGTCGCTGGCCGACCATTCGCCCAGCAGCGAGACGCCGCGGCTCTCCACCTGGTTCTTGTCGCCGGCGCCAGCCCGGGTGTCATAGACATTGGGCAGGACCTCACCGCCGGGGATCGGCTGATTGGCGATGTTGAAGGCGGCCACTTCACGGTGGCCGTGGCGAGGGTTGGACCGGTCGGTGACGATGTCGCCGGCCAGACGGAAGAAGAGGTCAGGCGTCGGCGAAAATTCCACCGTGGCCCGGGCCGCCGCCACGTCCTTGTTGTAGTGCTCGGCCCCGGTGGTCAGGTTGCTCCCATAACCGTCCCGGTCGAAGCTGGCCCAGGTCAGGCCCACGCCAAGGGTGTCGCTGACCATGCCCTTGGCCGAACCGATGAAGTCGCGCTGGTTATAGGAGCCGAGCTGGCCCTTGAACCGCATCTCCGGCTCGCCATCGATCTTGGCGGTCACATACTTGATCGCCCCGCCGATGGTGTTGCGGCCATAGAGGGTGCCCTGGGGCCCGCGCAGGACCTCCATCCGCTCGATGTCGAAGATGTCGAGAACCGCGCCCTGCGGGCGAGCGATGTAGACGTCGTCCACATAGAGGCCGACCCCGGGCTCGAAGCCCCACAGGGGATCCTGCTGGCCGACCCCGCGGATGAAGGAGATCAGGGTGGAGTTGGAGCCCCGGGCCACCTGGACGGTGAGGTTGGGGGTCGATTGCTGCAGGGTGGTGATGTCGGCCGCGCCGGTGGCCTCCAGGCGCTCGGCGGTGACGGCTGTGACGGCGACGGGCACGTCCTTGAGGGATTCCTCGCGCCGGCGGGCGGTGACCACCAGTTCTTCGACCACCGAAACCCCTTGCGCGGGGGCCTGGGCGGCGGCGGCGCCTGGAATGGCCGCCATCGCCGCGCTCGCCAGGAGCGCAGCCTTCAAGATGGAATTCATTTTATCCTCCCCAACGCGCCGCTTTGTGAGGTGCGACGTCGCATAAACTCACCATCTGGTGAATTAGCGTCGAGTGTGCCTGCAACCGGGGCCATTGCGCCAGGGCTCAGTTTGGCCGGGCCGCCGATTTTTTGGCCAGTTGGTGAATTTTCGCAACACCCGCCGCGGCCCCGCCCTCAGGCTCGGCGACGGACGACGCTTTCGAGGCCCGCGGCGCAATAGGCGAACAGGCGCTCGCGCACCGCCTGCAGGTCGGACGAGCGGCACAGGCCATCGGACAACTGGTCGATGCGCCCGGTCTCCGACAGGGCCAGCATCATCGCCCCGGTGAGAAACTGGTAGCACCAGTAGAGGTCGTCGATCTCGGCCTCGGGCAATGCGGCCTTCAAAGTGTCGATCAGCCGGTGGACGACGGGATCGAAGAAGCGGTGCATGGTCTCGCCGCCCCAGGCCGGGGTGTTGTTCACCAGGGCGACCAGCCGGAAATAGTTCTTCCAGCCCGGGTCCTGGGTCAGGGACCGGTCCAGCAGCGGTCCGATAAAGGCCTCGATGACCCCTTCGACCTTCAGATCATGGGGATGGGCCGCCTGATAGGCGGCCATGGCCTCCAGCCGCTCACGGTTGAGGATCTCGGCCCGGCGGGCGAAGACCGCATCGAACAGCTCGCGCTTGGCGCCGAAATAGTAGTGGATCAGAGCGGTGTCGACGCCCGCCTCGGCGGCCACCTGGCGCACGGTGACGCCATAGAAGCCGTGCCGGGAAAACAGCTCCTCGGCGGCGTTCAGGATGGCTTCGCGCAGATCTGGACCCTGGCCCTTGGGCCTGCGCCCCCGGGTCGCCCCTGAGGCGGTTGCGGTTGATTTCCCCATGATCGGCGCAGTGGAGGACGCCGGCGGCCTGAAGGTCAAGCGCCGGTGTGGAGAGGCCGCGCGAGGCGCCTTAGAAGGCGGCCGGCCGCGTGAGGGCGAACAGGCTGAGCACGCCAGCCAGGGCCATCAGGGCGGGAAGGACTTTGAACAGCTTGACCATAGGTCACAGATAGGCACGGCCATGGCGCCTATCCAGTTAAGCTTCCGACAGAATTCCTGACGGTCGCCCCAGGCCGCCTTAAGCGCCAATCGCCGCGGCGCAGCTTGACTCTCGGCCCCGCCCTTCCTAATTCCAGGCCGCGTTAGCACTCAGGGTCGGCGGCTGCTAATATGCGCCGACCGCGGGAGCTGGCCTCATCGCAATTCCAATAGTTCCGAATGGAGCAAGACCAAAATGGCGTTTCGTCCTTTGGGAGACCGCGTCCTCGTGCGGCGTGTCGAGGAAGAACAGAAGACCAAGGGCGGGATCATCATTCCCGACACCGTGAAGGAAAAGCCGCAGGAAGGCGAAATCATCGCCGTGGGCCCCGGCGCCCGTGACGAGAGCGGCAAGGTCCAGCCCCTGGACGTCAAGACCGGCGATCGCATCCTGTTCGGCAAATGGTCGGGCACCGAGATCAAGCTCGAAGGCGAAGACCTGCTGATCATGAAGGAAAGCGACGTCCTGGGCGTCCTCGACTAAGACCCCGGCCCCTCGCCGACCAGCCCGCCCGCAAGGTCGGGCGCAAAGACATTCGGCCAAGGCGGGCCGCCCGGATGATCCGGAGCGCCGCCCTCGCCATCAAGGAAAGTAGAAGAAGAAATGGCTGCGAAAGACGTCTATTTCTCCGCTGACGCCCGCGACCGCATGCTCCGCGGCGTCAACACCCTCGCCAACGCCGTGAAGGTGACCCTGGGCCCCAAGGGCCGCAACGTGGTCATCGAAAAGTCCTTTGGCGCCCCGCGCTCCACCAAGGACGGCGTGTCGGTGGCCAAGGAAATCGAACTGGCTGACCGCTTCGAAAACCTCGGCGCCCAGCTGATCCGCGAAGTCGCGTCGAAGACCAACGACAAGGCCGGCGACGGCACGACGACCGCGACCGTCCTGGCCCAGGCCATCGTGGTCGAAGGCCTGAAGTCGGTGGCCGCCGGCATGAACCCGATGGATCTGAAGCGCGGCATCGACAAGGCCGTCGCCAAGGTCATCGAAGAGATCAAGGCGACCTCCAAGAAGGTCTCGGCCAATTCCGAGATCGCCCAGGTCGGCACCATTTCGGCCAATGGCGACACCGAAGTCGGCGAGATGATCGCCCGGGCCATGGACAAGGTCGGCAACGAAGGCGTCATCACGGTTGAAGAGGCCAAGACCGCCGAGACCGAACTCGACGTCGTCGAAGGCATGCAGTTCGACCGCGGCTACCTGTCGCCCTACTTCATCACCAACGCCGACAAGATGGAGGCCGACCTCGAAGAGCCTCTGATCCTGCTCTACGAAAAGAAGCTCTCGACCCTGCAGCCCCTGCTGCCGGTGCTGGAAGCCGTGGTCCAGTCGGGTCGTCCCCTGCTGATCATCGCCGAGGACATCGAAGGCGAGGCCCTGGCCACCCTGGTGGTCAACAAGCTGCGGGGCGGTCTGCGCGTCGCCGCCGTCAAGGCGCCGGGCTTCGGCGATCGCCGCAAGGCCATGCTGGAAGACATCGCCATCCTGACCGGCGGCCAGCTGATCAGCGAAGACCTGGGCATCAAGCTCGAAAACGTCTCCCTCGACATGCTTGGCAAGGCCAAGAAGGTCACCATCACCAAGGACGACACCACCATCGTGGACGGCTCGGGTGAGAAGGAAGGCATTGAAGGCCGTATCAGCCAGATCAAGCGCCAGATCGAAGACACCACCTCGGACTACGACAAGGAAAAGCTGCAGGAACGTCTGGCCAAGCTGGCCGGCGGCGTTGCGGTCATCCGCGTCGGCGGCTCCACCGAGGTCGAGGTGAAGGAACGCAAGGACCGCGTCGACGACGCGCTCAATGCGACCCGCGCCGCGGTTGAAGAAGGCATCGTTCCCGGCGGCGGCGTCGCCCTCCTGAAGGCCTCCAAGATCCTGGACGGCTTCAAGGGCGACAATGACGACCAGGAAGCCGGCGTCGCCATCGTGCGCCGCGCCCTGCAGGCTCCGATCCGCCAGATCGCCGAAAACGCCGGCGTCGAAGGCTCGATCGTCGTCTCCAAGGTCCTGGAAAACAACTCGGCCACCTTCGGCTTCAACGCCCAGACCGAAGAATATGTCGACATGGTCCAGGCTGGCGTCATCGACCCGGCCAAGGTCGTCCGGACGGCTCTGCAGGACGCGGCTTCGGTCGCCGGCCTGCTGATCACCACCGAAGCGGCCATCGTTGAAGCCCCCAAGAAGGGTGGCGGCGCGGCCGGCGGCGGCATGCCCGACATGGGCGGCATGGGCGGCATGGACTTCTAAGTCCAAGCCCACCCAAGCTTTCTCAAGACGAGAAGGGCGGAGCCTCACGGCTCCGCCCTTTTTCTTTGGTCGGGCCGGCGGCATAGTCCCAACTCATTCGCGGGGACCATCTTGCCTGTTCCAGACTATGAAACACTGATGCTGCCGGTGCTGAAGCTCTTCGGCAGCGGCGCAGTGAGCAATGTCGGCGACTGCATTCCGCATCTCCGCCACGAGTTCTCGATCAGCGATGACGAGGCCAATGAGCTCATTCCCAGTGGACGGATAACCGTCCTTCAGAGCCGGGCGCACTGGGCGAGAACTTACCTATCTAAGGCTGGTCTGCTGACCTCCCCGAAGCGAAACGCGCACCAGATCACCGAGCGAGGTCGCCAACTCCTCGCCGAGAACCCCGTCAGGATCAACAACAAGGACCTCGATCGGTACGACGACTTCGCCCTCTGGCGCACGCCAGCGACCAAGGGGCGATCTGAACCGGACGGCGAGGACAGAGCCCTTGCGATCGATGATCGCCAGACGCCAGAGGACGCGATCGAAGCCGCCGCCGCGATCCTGGACTCAGCCCTCAGCGATGAACTGCTGAGCCTCCTGTTGGAAGTCACCCCGCAGCGGTTCGAGCGGATCATCTTGGATCTGCTGGCTGCCATGGGATACGGGGGCGGGCGAATCGAAAGCGGTTCGATGACGCCGATCACCGGGGATGGCGGCATTGATGGCGTCATCAATGAGGACGCTCTCGGGCTGGACGCGGTCTACATCCAGGCGAAGCGATATGCGCCCGGCAACAAGGTGAGTCGGCCAGACATTCAGCGGTTCATCGGCTCCTTAACAGGCGAAGGCGCAACGAAGGGCGTGTTTGTCACCACGTCGGACTTTTCCCGGGAAGCCAGAGAGTACATCCAAAAGGTCCAACACCGGGTCGTGCTGATCGACGGCCGGCGGCTCGCATCCCTGATGATTGATCACGAGGTTGGGGTGAGAGCGCGCCGGACGGTTGTCGTCCGGAGCATCGACGAAGACTACTTCGCCTAACCGCCCTTCGCCTCGTCGCGGATCAGCATGTGGCCGACCCAGCTGGTCAGGCCAGTGACGATGGCGGCCACCAGGCCCGGCCACAGGCCGTCCACCGTGAAGCCCTGCAGCATCACCGCCACCAGGCCGATCATGGCCGCGTTCAGCACCAGCAGGAACAGGCCGAGCGTCAGGAAGGTCAGCGGCAGGGTCAGGATGAACAGGATCGGCCGCAGCACGGCGTTCACCAGCCCCAGCAGAACCGCAGCCAGGATCAGGCTGCCCATGTCGGTGAAGGACACGCCGGCCACCAGCATGGAAGACAGCCAAAGGCCAATGGCGCCGAAAGTGGCGCGGACGATGAACTTGGCCAACATAGGCCCTCCCCCGGAATGGACGGTCCTGGACCGTCAGTCAGGGAGGCATAGTCGCCGATGGCGCCGCTTCCGTCACCCCAGGACCCATTTCCGCCGCAACCGACGCCGATAGCGGGACCGTTGGGGGGCGAGACGGGAGATATCGATGCAAAGACTGGTCCTGCTGACCCTGGCCGCCCTCTGGACAAGCGCCGCAGCCACCGCCTCAGCCGCTCCGCCTCCGGGTCCGCCCCCTGGCCGGGCCGCCCAAGGCGGCGGCATGGAGATTTTCATCAGCCCGTCGGGCGAGCCGTTTCGCGGGGCCGGAGGCCTGGCCGCCTGGTTTGCGGGCGCCGACGCCGATGCGGACGGACTCGTGACCCTGGCTGAGTTCGAGGCTGACGCCGTCCGCATGTTCGGCCAATTGGACACCGACCAGAACGGCTCCATCGACGGTTTCGAGACTCAGGCCTATGAGCGGGAGATCGCCCCGGAGATCCGCAGCCTGGGCGGGGCGCGGCCGCCGCCCGGCGCAGGGCGCGGTCCTGGCGCGGAGGGCGAGCGGCCACGGCGGCCGATGTTGGGAATGGCGCGCGCCGCCCCGCCCGCGAGGCGGGAAGGCGCGGCGAGGTTTGGCCTGCTCAACGAACCCCATCCGGTGCGCGGCGCCGACGCGGACCTGTCCGGACGGGTCAGCCTGGAGGAGTGGCTCAAGGCCGCGGCCCGGCGCTTTGGGCTGCTGGATCAGGATGGCGACGGGGTTCTGACCGCGGACAGTCTGCCGCCGCGCCCAGGCGCCTGAGCCCTCAGGCCCGGGCCAGGTCCACCTGGGGGATGGTTTCGGAGAGCCGGCCGCCGACGCGGATCGGCTCGACCCGGACCGCCAGACCCGTGGAATCGTCGGTCTCGACGAATACCCCGCAGACCGTGGCGGGGCCTTCGGCGGGCTTATAGCGGCCGCCGGAGATGCGGGTGGTGAAGCGCCGCAGGGGCTCTTCCTTCTGATTGCCGATCACGCTGTCATAGTCGGCGCAGGCCCCGGCGTCGGTCTGATAGGCGGTGCCGCCGGGCAGGATCTGACAGTCGGCCGTGGGAACGTGCGTATGGGTGCCCACCACCAGGCTCGCCCGGCCGTCGCAGAAATGGCCCATGGCCATCTTCTCGCTGGTGGCCTCGGCGTGCATGTCCACAAGGACGGCGTCGGACACCATGCCGAGCGGCGCCCTCTCAAGCTCCCGGTCGACGGCGGCGAAGGGGTCGTCCAGGGAGTCCATATGGACCCGGCCCAGCAGGTTGATCACCAGGATGCGGCGGCCCGACTGGGTCTCGAACAGATTGGCCCCGCGGCCGGGCGCATCGGCCAGGACCGAATAGTTGAGCGGCCGGATCAGGCGGGGCTCGCGGACGATATAGGTCAGCGCCTCCTTCTGGTCCCAGGAGTGGTTACCCAGCGTCAGGCAGTCGGCGCCGGCGTCGAACAGCTCGCGGGCCGTGTTCTCGGTGATCCCGAAGCCGGCGGCGGCGTTCTCGGCGTTGATGACCACGAACTCGAGACCGAGCTGTCGGCGCAACATGGGCAGGTGGTCGGCGAGACCCTCGCGGCCGGACCGGCCGACGACATCTCCGAAAAAGGCGAAACGCATCAGATCATCCTAGCGGACTTCAATCAGCCCGGCTTCCGTCAATATGGCGTCCAGCCGCTGATCGTGCGGCTCGACGGGCAGGTCCTCAATCTCCTGGCCGGCATAGGCGTAACCCAGCAGGAACGGGCGGTGTTCGGCGCCCAACGCCGCGATCGCCCGGTCATAGACGCCGGCCCCCTGGCCCAGCCGCCCGCCCCGGCGATCAAAGGCCAGCAGGGGCACGATCAGGGCCATCGGCGCCACCTGCGGCTGGTCGGCGAGCGGGGCGGGAATTCCAAAGGCGTCCGGCGAAAGGGCCGCGCCCGGGGTCCAGGCGCGAAAGATCAGCGGCGCATCCCGGCTTAGAGCCGTCGGCAGGGCGAGGTTGACTCCGGCCTCAGCCAGGACCGCCATCAGCGGGGCCGGATCAAGCTCGGCCCCCTGGGCGATGTAACCCGCCACCGGGCCGGCCCCCAGCCGCGCCAGAGGCGCATGGTCCGCAGCGCGGACGGCGGCTTGGCCATCGGCGGCCGCCAGCGTCCGGCGCACCCCTCGCATTGTCCGGCGCAGGAGGGTCTTTTGATGAGAGACAGGGTTCACCGCCAGGCTCTTAGCTGAATCCGAGGCGCCTAGGGAAATTGTCGCGAACCCTTCGTGGTCGGCGCGTTCGGTGCTGAGGTCCTCGATCAGACCCAAGGCTTGTCCCTGGCGCATGGGCGAGCGCCCGAGCGCGGAGCTGCAAAGCGAAGGAATGCGCATGCAACCTTAGCGGAAGGCGCGCGTTTAGGTCGGCTGAATTGGGGGTGGGATGGCCAAGCCAACCGAACTGCGTGCGGCCGAGGTCGACGACAGCCGGTACCGGCTGCTCGTCGACGCGATTACCGACTACGCCATCTACATGCTCGACGCCGATGGCCTCGTGACGAGCTGGAACCCGGGCGCTGAACGGTTCAAGGGTTATGAGGCCGGCGAGATCATCGGGCAGCATTTCTCAGTTTTCTATACTGAGGAGGAGCGGGCGGCGGGGGTGCCCCGCGAGGCGCTCGCGACAGCCGCGCGTGAAGGCCGGTTCGAGCGTGAAGGCTGGCGTGTTCGCAAGGACGGCAGCCACTTTTGGGCGCACGTCATCATTGACCCCATTCGCGACCCTTCAGGCGCGCTCGTCGGGTATGCAAAGGTCACCCGGGATCTTACCGAGCGGAAAGCGGCCGAACAGACGCTACGCCGCAGCGAGGAGCAGTTTCGACTGCTCGTGCAAAGCGTCACCGACTACGCGATCTACATGCTGGACCCCGAAGGCCACGTCACAAGCTGGAATTCAGGCGCCGAGCGCATCAAGGGCTACAAGGCCGATGAAGTGATCGGGAGGCACTTCTCATCGTTCTACACCGAGGAAGACCGGGAGATCGGCCTGCCGAGGTCGGGATTGGGCGCTGCGAAGGAACATGGCCGCTGGGAGACCGAAGGCTGGCGGGTGCGGAAAGACGGCTCGCGCTTTTGGGCGCACGTGGTCATCGACGCAATCTACGATGACTTGGGCGGCATCGTTGGCTTTGCCAAGGTCACGCGAGACATCACGGAGCGGATGGAAACCCAGCGGGCCCTCGACGAGACGCGCGAGGCCCTGTTCCAGGCTCAAAAACTCGAGGCGGTCGGTCAGCTGACGGGAGGCGTAGCGCACGACTTCAACAATCTTCTGATGGCCGTTCAAGGGAGCATTGAACTCGCGAAGAAGCGCGCTGTGAATGACCCGAAGCTAATGGGCTATCTTGAGAACGCCATGGAGGGCGCTCGCCGTGGCGCAGTGCTCACACAGCGGATGCTGGCGTTTGCGCGCAAGCAGGAACTTCACGTTGAGGCCGTTGATCTCCACTCGCTTGTGCGAGGCATGCAGCCCTTTATCCAGCGGAGCATCGGACCCACAATCCGGGTCAGCATTCGAGTCCCGTCAAACCTCCCTCGCGTCCGGACCGATCCCAGTCAGCTCGAAGCGGCCCTGCTCAATCTGGCCGTCAACGCCCGCGACGCCATGCCTGAGGGCGGAGCTCTGATCATCAGCGCCCGCAAAGTTCGGATTTCGCGCGCGGCCGAAGCGCCGCTTAAGCCGGGTGAATATGTTTGCGTCTCGGTCGTCGATACCGGCGTGGGCATGGACGAAGAAACCCTGGCGAAGGCCACGGACCCCTTCTTCACGACCAAGGGCGTCGGAAAGGGCACGGGCTTGGGCCTCTCAATGGTGCATGGCCTCGCCACCCAATCGGGCGGGGCGATGCGGATCGAAAGCACCCTGGGCGGAGGCACATCCATTGATCTCTGGTTGCCCGCAGCGAAGGCCTCGGGGCCCGCGAGCCGGCAATCTGCGTTGGATGTCGGCGTGGCGCCGAACTCCCCGCCGCTGACCATTCTTGCCGTGGATGATGATCCCCTGGTGTTGGCGAACACCGCAGCGCTGGCCGAAGACCTTGGGCACACGGTCGTTGTGGCGTCTTCGGCCCAGGACGCTCTAACGCTGCTCCCGGACCACCAAGGGCTCGACCTTGTCATCACCGATCAAGCGATGCCCGACATGACCGGTGTCCAGCTCGCCGCAGAGATTCACTCGCTCCGGCCGGGCCTGCCGGTGATCATTGCTACAGGGTTTGCCGAACTCTCCAGCGAGGCTGCGGCCGGGCTTCCCCGGCTTTCCAAGCCCTTCTCACAGGGTGCGTTGGCCCTGGCGATCAACAGCGCGGTCGCGAAGTAGCCCGTGCTTCGTGACGTGGACTGAAATTCAATGGCGTCGGCGTCAGGGCGCTGATCAGGCCCCTCTTCCCGCCCAGCCAAGCCGTCACGGAGCGACCACGACTCTAGCCGCGGAGACTCGGCTGATTGGTGACCGGCGCGGCCGAAGTCGCTGAGCGATCGGGGAGCAGGGTGGCGGCGCCGCGAGAACCGTGAAGGACGATTTTAATCCCCTCGGACCTGGATAACCAGGTGGGCGCCATGTGTCCGGGGCCACGGCGCCGGACAGGGACAGCTCCCTTCGAGACAATTAAGGTCGGAGGAATTAGGTTGCCTTCGACGTGAGCCACAGCAGACCCGCCGAGACCCAATCTAGGCGCGGCCCAGGGCGATAACAAGGCGCGTGCGCGCGCCTATTCCGCCGCCAGCTGCTCGATCTTCTTGGCCGCCCCATCCAGGGCCGCCACGGCCCTGGATTCGATCCGCGCCCGGTCAGACTGCAGGCGGGCGAGTTCGGCCTGAACGCCGGACATGCGGCTGCGGGAATCCCATAGCTCATCGGCCAGCAGCAGGGCCGCCATGAGGAAGAGCCGCGTCTCCGTCAGCTGTCCCATGTCCTGGGAGACGGCGCGGACCTGGCGGTCGAACAGCCGCACCAGCTCCAAGAGATGCGCCTCCTGGCCATCCTCGCAGCCCACCTGATAGGGCCGGCCGTTCACCTCGATGGTCACCTGGGCCATGGGTCAGTCCTCCCGGGTCATGGGGTCGGGGGTTTCGGCGTCAGAGGCCGGCTCAAGGTCGAGCTGCGGCTCGTCCTCATCGAAGGCTGAGCCCTCGGCGTCGGGCGCCTCGTCAGCCTCCAGAACCTCGCGAATCTCGGCGATGGCCCGGCCAAGGGCGGCGGAGGCCTCGGCGCCGGCGGCCTCCAGAGCCTTCTCCCGGGCGCGGGCCTCGTCCAGTTCGGCGGCCAGCTTGGCGCGGTCCTGGTCGAACAGGCCGCCGGCCTCCAGCCCGGCGCGGCCCCTGGCCTCGCCCAGGCGCTGTTCCAGCAGGGCGATGGCGCGTTCGAGCCGACGGGCGGCCTGGTCTATGGCGCTCTCGCTAGCGGGATCACGGATCATTCAGGACTCCAGAAGTGTGTCCGTTAATCTATAGCCCGCGCCGGGCGTGGCCTGAAAGCGGCGCATTTCTTGACCGCCGCGCCCGTGCATGCGACCCCGCCAGCCTGCGCCCCGCCCCCTTGCGACCTTCAGTCTTCCCGGAACGCTCATGCCCGCACAGCTCCAGACCATGGCCGACGCCATCCGTGTCCTTTCCATGGACGCCGTCCACCGCGCCAAGTCGGGGCATCAGGGCATGCCCATGGGTATGGCCGACGTGGCCACCGTCCTGTGGTCGAAGTTCCTGAAGTATGATGCGACCAACCCGGACTGGGCCGACCGGGACCGGTTCGTCCTGTCGGCGGGCCACGGCTCGATGCTGATCTACGCCCTGCTGCACTTGACCGGCTTCAAGGCCGTGACCATGGACGAGATCAAGAACTTCCGTCAGTGGGGCTCCAAGACCGCCGGCCATCCCGAGTACGGCCACACGCCGGGCGTGGAGACCACCACCGGTCCCCTGGGCCAGGGCGTCGCCACGGCTGTGGGCATGGCCATGGCCGAGCGTCATCTGGCCGCCCGCTTCGGCGATGATCTGGTGGATCACCGCACCTGGGTGATCGCCGGCGACGGCTGCCTGATGGAGGGCGTCAGCCAGGAGGCCATCTCCATGGCCGGCCGCTTCAAGCTCAACAAGCTGACCGTCCTGTTCGACGACAACAACACCACCATCGATGGCGAGGCGACCATCGCCGAGACCGGCGACCAGATGGCCCGCTTCAAGGCGGCCGGCTGGGCGGTGAAGGCCGTGGACGGCCACGACTTCGGCAAGATCGCCGCGGCCCTGCGCTGGGCCACCCGGCAGGACAAGCCGACCATGATCGCCTGCAAGACCAAGATCTCGAAGGGCGCCGGCCGCAAGGAAGGTGACCCCCACAGCCACGGCTACACCCTGTTCGACGACGAGATCGCCGATTCCCGCCTGGCCATGGGCTGGAGCCACGAGCCCTTTGTCATCCCCGATGAGGTCTACAAGCCCTGGCGCTCGGCCGGCCGCAAGGGCGGCAAGGCCCGCAAGAACTGGGAAAAGGCCCTGGGCGCTTCGCCCATGAAGGCGGAGTTCCAGCGGGCCATGGCCGGCGAACTGCCGCAAAACGCCTTCGAGCGCCTCGACGCCCACATCGCCGAGATGGCCAAGACCGCGCCGGCCAACGCCACCCGCGTCCATTCCGGCACAGCGCTTGAGCAGCTGGTCCCCGCCATCCCGGAAATGGTCGGCGGCTCGGCCGACCTGACCGGATCGAACAACACCTTCGTCAAGGGCACCCCGGCCTTCGACGCCCCGGACTATGCCGGCCGCTACGTGCATTACGGCATCCGCGAGCACGGCATGGCCGCGGCCATGAACGGCATGGCCCTGCACGGGGGCGTCATCCCCTATTCCGGCACCTTCATGGTGTTCTCCGACTATAGCCGCCCGGCCATTCGGCTCGGCGCCCTGATGGGCGCGCGGGTGATCCATGTGATGACCCACGATTCAATCGGCCTGGGCGAAGACGGCCCCACCCACCAGCCGGTGGAACACCTGGCCTCCCTGCGGGCCATGCCGAACCTCAACGTCTATCGCCCGGCCGACGCGGTGGAGGCCGCCGAGTGCTGGAAGCTGGCGCTCTCGACGCCGACCACGCCCTCGATCATGGCCCTGTCGCGCCAGAAGGTCCCGGCAGCGCGGACCGAGCCTGCGGGCGAGAACCTCTCGGCCCGGGGCGCCTATGAGCTGCGCGCCGCCGATGGCGAGGCCAAGGCCACCATCTTCTCCACGGGTTCCGAGGTGTCCATCGCCCTGGCGGCCCGCGACCTGCTGCAGGCCCGTGGCGTGCCCACCCGGGTGGTTTCGGTCCCCTGCTGGGAGCTGTTCTCCGCCCAGAGCCCGGAATACCGCGCCTCGGTGATCGGCAAGGCGCCGGTGCGCGCGGCGGTGGAAGCCGCCGTCAGCCTGGGCTGGGAGCGGTTCATCGGCGAGGACGGCGTGTTTATCGGCATGTCCAGCTTCGGCGCCAGCGCCCCCTATGAGCGGCTCTACAAGGAGTTCGGCATCACCGCCGAAGCCGTCGCCGACGCCGTCCAGGCCAAGGTCTAAGCCCCATGCGCCTTGGCACGCCGCTCTCGCCAAGCGCTCTGCGCGTCCTGCTGCTGGGCTCGGGCGAGCTCGGCAAGGAGGTGGCCATCGAGCTGCAGCGCCTGGGCTGCGAGGTGATCGCCGTCGACCGCTATGCCGATGCGCCCGCCATGCAGGTGGCCCATCGCAGCCATGTCATCGCCATGACGGATGCGGCCGCCCTGCGCGCCGTGGTCGAGGCCGAACGGCCCCACCTGATCGTGCCGGAGATCGAGGCCATCGCCACCGACGAGCTGGCGGCGATCGAGGCGGCGGGCCTGGCTGTGGTGATCCCCACCGCCCGGGCCGCCCAGCTGACCATGAACCGCGAGGGCATCCGTCGTCTGGCCGCCGAAGAGCTGGGCCTGGCCACATCGCCCTACGCCTTCGCCTCCACAGAGGCCGAGCTGGCGGCCGGGGCGGCAGGCGTGGGCTATCCCTGCTTCGTCAAGCCGGTGATGTCGTCCTCGGGCAAGGGCCAGTCCTACGTGCAGGACGAAGCTGGGATTGCGGAGGCCTGGCGCTACGCCCTGGAGGGCGGCCGGGTCGAACAGGCCCGGGTCATCGTCGAGGGGCGCATCGATTTCGACTTCGAGATCACCCAGCTGACCGTGCGGGCCCGCGGTCCCGACGGCGAGGTGGCCACCCACTTCTGCGAACCCATCGGCCACCGGCAGGTCCAGGGCGACTATGTGGAAAGCTGGCAGCCGCAAGCCATGAGCCCGCTGGCCCTGAAGCGCGCCCGGGAGATCGCCGCCCGCGTCACCGCCAGCCTTGGGGGCCTCGGCCTCTTCGGGGTCGAGCTGTTCGTGAAGGGCGACGAGGTCTGGTTCTCCGAGGTTAGCCCCAGGCCCCACGACACGGGCCTGGTGACCCTGGCCACCCAGGTCCAGAGCGAGTTCGCCCTGCACGCCCGGGCGATCCTGGGCCTGCCGGTGGATGTCGCCTTGCGCGAACCTGGAGCCAGCGCGGTGATTTATGGCGGCAAGGAGGCCCGCGGCGTGGCCTTTGAGGGCGTGGCCGAGGCCCTGGCTGTGCCCGGCGCGGACCTGCGTCTGTTCGGCAAGCCCGAGGCCTTCGCCCGCCGTCGCATGGGCGTGGCGCTGGCGCGGGCCGCCACCATCGAAGCCGCCCGGACCCGCGCCCTGGAGGCCGCCGCCAAGGTCCGGGTGGTCAAGGGCGACTGAGGCGTCTGTTGCGAGGCGGGCGCCTCGTCCGCCGCCTGACAGACTCCATGACCCTTTGGGCGTACTAGCGCTTGACTCGCGCGCGGGCGCCCGCACAAAACCCCGGCAAAACAATCGGAAAACGTCGCCCGCCGACCCTCATCCCGCCAGGAGAACACCACCATGACCGTCCGCGTCGCCATCAACGGTTTCGGCCGCATCGGCAGGCTCGTCCTGCGCTCGATCATCGAGCATGGCCGCACCGACATCGAAGTGGTGGCGATCAACGACCTGGGCCCCGTCGAGACCAACGCCCACCTGCTGCGTTATGACAGCGTGCACGGCCGCTTCCCCGGCGTGGTCACCGTGGATGGCGACACGATCAATGTGGGCCGCGGGCCGATCAAGGTGACGGCCATCCGCAACCCGGCCGAGCTGCCGCACAAGGAACTGGGCGTCGACATCGCCCTGGAATGCACCGGCCTGTTCACCTCCAAGGAAAAGGCCGCCGCCCACCTGGAAGCTGGCGCCAAGCGCGTCCTGGTGAGCGCGCCTTGCGACAACGCCGACAAGACCATCGTCTTCGGCGTCAACCACGACGTCCTGACCAAGGACGACCTGGTGGTCTCCAACGCCTCGTGCACCACCAACTGCCTGGCCCCAATCGCCAAGGTGATCCACGACCTGTGCGGGATCGAGCGCGGCTACATGACCACGATCCATTCCTATACCGGCGACCAGCCGACCCTGGACACCATGCACAAGGACCTCTACCGCGGCCGAGCCGCGGCCATGTCCATGATCCCCACCTCCACGGGCGCGGCCAAGGCCGTGGGCCTGGTTCTGCCGGAGCTGGCCGGCAAGCTGGACGGCTCCTCGATCCGGGTGCCGACCCCTAATGTCTCGGTGGTCGACCTGAAGTTCGTGCCCGGCCGCAAGGTGACCAAGGACGAGATCAACGCCGCCCTGCAGGCCGCCGCCGACGGCGCCATGAAGGGCGTGCTCGACACCTCCAACGATCCGCTGGTCTCCATCGACCTGAACCACATCGCCGCCTCGTCCACCGCCGCCCTGCCCCAGACCCAGGTGATCGAAGGCCAGCTCGGCCGGGTTCTTTCCTGGTATGACAACGAGTGGGGCTTCTCGACCCGGATGAGTGACACGGCGCTGGCCATGGCCAAGCTGATCTGATCGGCTCCCCGGACGTTCGCCTAAGAGGCCGATGCGCCCGGGTTCCGGCCCGGGCGCGGCCCGCCGCCCACGCCCTGACTGCTGGAAGCCGATGACCTTCAAGACTCTCGACGACGCGGATCTCTCCGGGAAGCGCGCCCTGGTGCGTGTGGATTTCAACGTGCCGATGCACGAGGGGGAGGTGTCCGACGACACCCGCCTTCAGGCTGCGGTCCCGACCATCCAGAAGCTGCGCCAAGGCGGCGCCAAGGTGGTGCTGCTCGCCCACTTCGACCGCCCGAAGGGCAAGGTCGTGCCGTCGATGAGTCTGGAGCCCATCGTCCCGGCTCTGTCCAAGGTGCTGGGCATGCCGGTGGCCTTCGCGGCCGACTGCGTCGGCGAGGCCGCCGCCGCCGCGGTGGACGCCTTGGGCCCCGGCGACGTGCTGCTGCTGGAGAACGTCCGCTTTCACGCCGGCGAAGAGGGCGCCGACCCCGCCTTCGCCAAGGCCCTGGCCGCCAATGGCGACCTCTATGTGAACGACGCCTTCTCGGCCGCGCACAGGGCCCACGCCTCCACCGAGGGCCTGGCCCACGTTCTGCCCGCCTATGCCGGCGAGCAGATGCGCCTGGAGCTGTCGGCCCTGGACAAGGCGCTGGGCAAGCCCGAGCGCCCGGTCCTCGGTATCGTCGGCGGTTCGAAGGTCTCGACCAAGCTCGACCTGCTCAGCCACCTGGTGACCAAGCTCGACAAGCTGGCCATCGGCGGAGGCATGGCCAACACCTTCCTCTACGCCCAGGGCCACGATGTCGGCGCGTCCTACTGCGAGAAGGACATGGCCGAGACCGCCCGGGACATCATCCGCCTGGCCGGCCAGCACAACTGCAAGCTCTTCCTGCCCCTCGACATCGTGGTGGCCGAGAAGATGGCGCCGGGCGCGCCGGCGCGAGTCCGCACCCTGGGCGCCGTGGACGAACACGAACGCATCCTCGACGCCGGGCCCGAGACGATTGAGCGTCTCTGCCGGGCGATGGACAATTCCAAGACCCTGATCTGGAACGGCCCGCTGGGCGTTTTCGAGATGCCGCCCTTCGATAAGGCGACCGTTTCAGCAGCGAAACACGCCGCCGAGCTGGTGAAATCCGGCCGACTGGTGGCTGTCGCCGGCGGTGGTGATACGGTGGCGGCTCTGAACGCGGCGGGCTGCGCGGAGGACTTCACCTTCGTCTCGACGGCCGGCGGCGCGTTCCTTGAATGGATGGAAGGCAAGACCCTGCCCGGTGTGGCGGCTCTGAGCCAGTAAGAGACAAAGAGAGAAACGGACGGATACGGCGATGGCCCGGATAACCCTGAGACAGCTTCTCGATCATGCCGCCGAGCACAGCTATGGCGTGCCGGCCTACAATATCAACAACATGGAACAGGGCCTGGCGATCATGGAGGCCGCCCATGCGGTCAATGCGCCGGTCATCATCCAGGCCAGCCGCGGCGCGCGCTCCTACGCCAATGACATCGTGCTGAAGCACCTGATCGATGCGCTCGCCGAGATGTACCCGCACATCCCGATCTGCATGCATCAGGACCACGGGAACAACGAGGCCACCTGCGCCACGGCGATCCAGTTCGGCTTCACCTCGGTGATGATGGACGGCTCGCTGATGGCCGACGCCAAGACGCCCGCCGACTACGACTACAACGTCAAGGTCACCCGCAACGTGGTGGACATGGCCCACTGGGTCGGCGCCAGCGTCGAGGGCGAACTGGGCGTGCTGGGCAGCCTTGAAACCGGCATGGGCGAGAAGGAAGACGGCCACGGCTTCGAGGGCAAGCTCGGCCATGACCAGCTGCTCACCGATCCCGACCAGGCCGTGGAGTTCGTGAAGGCCACTCAGGTGGATGCGCTGGCCATCGCCATGGGCACCAGCCACGGCGCCTACAAGTTCACCCGCAAACCGGACGGCGACGTCCTGGCGATGAATGTGATCGAAGAGATCCACCGCCGCCTGCCCAACACCCATCTGGTGATGCACGGCTCGTCCTCGGTGCCGCAGGACCTGCAGGACATCATCAACCAGTACGGCGGCCAGATGCCCCAGACCTGGGGCGTGCCGGTGGAAGAGATCCAGCGCGGCATCAAGCACGGCGTGCGCAAGATCAATATCGACACCGACAACCGGATGGCCATGACCGGCGCCATCCGCAAGGTGTTCGCTGAGAACCCCGCCGAGTTCGACCCGCGCAAGTATCTGAAGCCCGCCATGGACGCCATGCGCACGGTCTGCCAGCAGCGGTTCGAAGAATTCGGCTGCGCCGGCTGGGCCGACAAGATCAAGCCGCTGCCGCTCTCGGTCATGGCCAAGCGCTATGCCTCAGGCGAGCTGGACCCGAAGATCGGCGTGAGCCGCCAGGCGGCGGAGTAGTTGCAAAGCTGGCGACCTGAGCCGCCCAGAGGCCACCCTGCGCCGTGGTGGCCTCTGGCGTCGAGGTTGAAAGTGAATGCGCCGCTGATGGTGCTTACGAGTGCGCTGACGGTCCTAATCGCGGGCTGCTCAAATACCCTTGGCTCGCCATCGACCCTAACCACGGAGCGGGACGCGCCGCTTCAGTGCGCATCGGAGTTTCCTTGGATTGAGGATGCGATCGCGACCGCCCTCGCCAGCGCGCGTAATCTGCTGGCGCGCGAATTGGCCGACTATCCGTCAGCGAGGTTCCAGTCCGTTTTTGCCATCGGCTCAGTGCACGGCGATGTGATCACCTTCTGCGGCCGTATGGTTGATGGATCGGCAACAGTCGGCACCAACGATTGGACCACGTTCATGATCTATACCAGCCCGCGGCGGGACAGCTTCATGACCATGGCAGACGAAAACCCTGGGGACCAAATGTTGGACATGATCTGCGGTCGCGAGCTCGAGGTCCACGAATTCGCGCTGCCTGTCACTTGCGACCTGGCTGAGCGCTTCGCCTACCGCTGACCTACTGAACCCCACGTCGGTGGCTCCGCACGAGAGGGCGGGAGCGCTCAGCCTTCCATCTCGCCCATGGCGCTCTGCATGAAGTTGGCTTCGCCCAGCGACTTCAGCAGCAGGAGCTGGGTCTCCAGATAGTCGATATGCTCTTCGGTGTCGGAGAGAATCTCTCGCAGCAGTTCGCGCGAGACATAGTCGGCGACGCCTTCGCAGAGCTTGATCCCGTCGATCAGGGTCACCCGGCCGCCGGTCTCCACCGCGAGGTCGGACTCCAGGCACTCGCCGACGGTCTCACCGACCTTGAGCTTGTGCAGGTCCTGCAGGTTGGGCAGGCCCTCAAGGAAGAGGATGCGGTTGATCAGCTTGTCGGCGTGCTTCATCTCGCCGATGGATTCTTCATAGACGATCTTGCCGAGACGGCGCAGACCCCAGTTTTCGAACATGCGGGCATGCAGGAAATACTGGTTCACCGCAGTCAGCTCATTGGTAAGCACTGCGTTTAGCATTCGGATGACAGCCTTATCGCCTTGCATGTGTGGCTCCCTTCCTCACGCCGCATACGGATTTGCACGCAACTTCATGCGAAGGCCGCGTCGTGTCAAAGCCTATGTTTGCAAGTGATTTGCGCTGTCGAAGAAAACGGCGCGGCCACCTTGAATCGCTCACCTATTCGGCGGCGTAACGCAGGGCCTGCTGCTGTTCCTGCAGGATCTCACGCATGTCGCAGACGCAGCGGGCGCATTGGGGCTTGGCGTCACAGGCGCGGAAAATTTCCGACGGCCGACTGGCGCCCGAGGCGACAGCAGCGCGAACCTCGCGTTCCCGAATTCCGTTGCAGTTACAGACGTACACGAGCGGTTTGACTCCCCAGGCGACCCTGTGATGTCTAACAGATGCGAACGTCCTTGCAAGTCATTTGCATCTTGGTTGAGACGCATTCGCGCGACTCTATGACGCACCGGGCATTCTTGGTGATCACCGTTCAGGGGCGCATGAATCGCCGCTGCTTTAAGAAGCCGCCTGGAGCGCGAGGGCCAGATGGAATTCGATGCGTTGGTTCTGTCGCGAATTCAGTTCGCCTTCACGATCGCTTTCCACATCATCTTCCCAAGCTTCACTATAGGATTGGCGAGCTATCTCGCCGTTCTTGAGGGTCTGTGGCTGCTGACCCGCAACGAAACCTTCAAGACGCTGTATCTCTTCTGGGTGAAGGTCTTCGCCCTGTCCTTCGGCATGGGCGTGGTGAGCGGCGTGGTGATGAGCTATCAGCTCGGCACCAACTGGAGCGTCTTCTCCGCCGTGGCCGGTCCCGTCATCGGCCCTCTCTTCGCCTTCGAGGTGCTGGCCGCGTTCTTCCTGGAGGCGAGCTTCCTGGGGGTGATGCTGTTCGGCTGGAAGAAGGTGGGGCCTGGCCTCCACTTCGCCTCCACGGTGCTGGTGGCCTTCGGGACCCTGACCTCCGCCTTCTGGATCATTTCGGCCAATAGCTGGATGCAGAGCCCGTCGGGCTTCGCCGGAACGGTGGAGGAGGGTCTTGTGGCGGTGAACTGGCTGCAGGTGATCTTCTCGCCCACCTTCCCTGAGCGCCTGGCCCACATGGTTCTGGCCGCCTATCTGACCACCGCCCTGGTGGTGGCCGCCGCCAGCGCCTTCCGGCTGCTAAAGGACGCCAGCGAGACGGAATCGGCCATGGCGCTGAAGATGTCCATCGGCATGCTGGCCATCGTCGCCCCCCTGCAGCTGCTGGCCGGGGACCTGTCGGGCAAGGACGTGCGGGAGCACCAGCCGGCCAAGCTGGCGGCCATCGAAGCCTTTTGGGAGACACGCACCGAGCAGCCCTTCCACATCGCCGCCTGGCCGGACCGGGAGCTCGAAGGCAATCACTGGGAGCTGTCCATCCCCAAGATCGGCAGCTGGATCACCGGGGGCTCTGTCGAGACTGAGATCCAGGGGCTGGACGCCTTTGCGCCGGAGGACCGGCCGCCAGTGTTCATCGTCTTCTGGGCCTTCCGCCTGATGGTCGGCCTTGGCCTGGCGATGATCGCTTTAGGTTTCTGGGGCGCCTGGACCATCTGGCGGGGCTCGACCGCGCGAAACCAGGCCTTCCTCAGGGCCTGCGTGGCCATGGGGCCCACCGGCTTCGTCGCCGTGATCTCCGGCTGGATCGTGGCCGAGGTGGGCCGCCAGCCCTATGTCATCTATGGAGTCCTGCGGACCGAGGACGCGGTCTCGCCCATCGGAGCCGGCGCGGTCTCGGCCTCGCTCCTGGCCTTCCTGGTGGTCTACGCCATCGTTTTCAGCGTCGGCGCTCTCTACATCCTGCGCCTGCTGGCGGAGGGGCCCGTGGCCGGCGCTCACGAGGCGCCTCCCAGCCAGGATCGCCCCCCGGGATGGGCGCTGGGCGCAGCCCCCGAAGACCCCGGCCCGCCTGACAAGGAGGATCGCTGATGGACCTCGACCTGCCCCTCGTCTGGGCCGGGATCATCGCCCTGGCGGTGCTGCTCTATGTGATGCTCGACGGCTTCGACCTGGGCATCGGCATCCTGTTCCCCTTCGCCCGTTCGCCCCGGGACCGGGACACGATGATGAACTCCATCGCCCCCTACTGGGACGGCAACGAGACCTGGCTGGTGCTGGGCGGCGGCGGGCTCTTCGCCGCCTTCCCGCTGGCCTACGCCATCATCATGCCAGCCCTCTACATCCCGATCCTGTTGATGATGATGGCCCTGATCCTGCGGGGCGTCGCGTTTGAGTTCCGCGCCCGGGGCCGGACCCGCGGCAAGGCCTTCTGGACCGGCGCCTTCGCCGGCGGCTCCACCGTGGCGGCGCTCTCTCAGGGGCTGGTTCTGGGCGGCTTCATCCAGGGCGTCACACTAAATGGCGAAGCCTTCGGCGGCGGCCCGTTCGACTGGCTGACCCCCTATACGCTGCTGGTGGCGGTGGGGCTCACCGCCGGCTACGCCCTGCTGGGCGCCACCTGGCTGATCTGGCGGACCGAGGACGACCTGCATGGCGACGCCCGCCGCTGGGCCTGGCGCGCGGCGATCGCCAGCGCCGCCCTGCTGGTCGTGGTCAGCCTGGCCACCCTGTTCGTCCACCCCCAGGTCGCCGCCCGCTGGGGCTTTGAGGACGGCGCCTTCGATCTCGCCCGCCTCGCCCTGCTCTCGCCCATCCCGCTGCTCGGTCTGGCAGGTCTCGGCCTCGTGGTTTGGGGCCTGGCCAAGGGCGGCCATGTGGCCCCCTTCCTGGGGAGCCTGACGGTCTTCGTCTCCGGCTATCTGGGACTGGCGGTGGGCTTCTTCCCCAACATCGTCCCCTATGACCTGACCTTCCGCCAGGCGGCCTCAGCCGACAACGCGCTCGGCCTGATGCTGGTGGGGGTGGCGATCCTGCTGCCGGTGATCCTGGCCTACACGGTCTGGGTTTACTGGGTGTTCCGCGGCAAGGTGGGCGCCGATGCGGGATATCATTGAGGGGCCGCCGGAGCCCGAGACCCCGCCCCGGCCCCTTCATCGCCGGCTGGCCTGGTTCGTCGTCCTGGCCCTGGGGGGTATGGCGGCCACCGGGGCGGTGGCCTACGCATTGCGCGCCCTGCTTGGCCTGGAATGAGCCCCCTCCCCTTCGCCGCCTCGCAGGGCTAGAAGCGGCCCATGACCACGCCGCCCGACTGCCGCCTCTATCTGCTCACCCCGCCGGTCCTTGATGATCTGGCGGCCTTCGGCCACACCCTGGCCCAGGCGCTTGACGCGGGCGACGTGGCCGCCCTGCAGGTCCGACTGAAGGGCGCATCCGACGAGGTGATCGCCGCCGCCGTCGACGTCATCATGCCCATCGCCCACAGCCGCGACGTGGCCGTCATCCTCAATGACCGCCCCGACCTCGCCGCCGCCCTGGGCTGCGACGGGGTCCATGTGGGCCAGGACGACCCGCCCTGCCGGGAGGCGCGCAGGATCATGGGCAAGAACGCCATGGTTGGCGTCACCTGCCATGACAGCCGTCACCTGGCCATGGAAGCCGCCGAGGCCGGCGCCGACTATGTGGCCTTCGGGGCCTTCTTCCCCACGACCACCAAGGACGCCTCCACCCGGGCCGAACCGGAACTCCTGACCATCTGGCAGGAGTCCATGGAGATCCCCTGCGTCGCCATCGGCGGGATCACGGCCGAGAACGCCGAGGGTCTGGTCGCCGCCGGCGCGGACTTCCTGGCCGTCTCGGCCGGGGTCTGGGCCCACCCCGAGGGACCTGCCGCCGCCGTCCGCGAGCTTAACGCCGCCATCGCCCGCGGCCTCGCGACCCGAGCCCAGACACAAGCCTAGCGGTCGACCCGACGCCCCGCCTTGCCATCGGGCGGCGTGGCGACTAGGTTCCGCCGCCCATTTCCCGCCCGAGCGCCGACCACCGCCGCCCGTCCTTGCGCGCACTGGAACAGACCGTGGCCACGCAAACCGCACTTTTGAAAGTCATGTCCGACGCCGCCCGCAAGGCCGCGCGCGGGCTTAATCGCGACTTCGGCGAACTGGCCGAGCTGCAGGTCTCCAAGAAGAGCGCCGCCGACTTCGTCTCGGCCGCCGACATCAAGGCCGAGCAGACCATCTTCGAGGCCCTGACCGCCGCGCGTCCCGGCTACGGCTTCCTCGGCGAAGAGCGGGGCATGATCGAGGGGACGGACAAGACCCATACCTGGATCGTCGATCCCCTGGACGGCACCACCAACTTCCTGCACGCCATCCCGCACTTCGCCATCAACATCGCCCTGGAGCGTCAGGGCGCCATCGTGGCGGCGCTGACCTATAACCCGGTCAGCAACGAGCTGTTCTGGGCCGAGAAGGGCAAGGGCTGCTTCCTCAACGACCACCGCCTGCGGGTGGCCGCGCGCACCCGGTTCGACGAGTCGGTGATCGCTACCGGCATCCCTTTCCTGGGCCACGGTCAGCACGCCAAATTCCTCAAGGAGCTGCACCAGATCAGCCAGCGGGTCGCCGGCGTGCGCCGCTTCGGCTCGGCGGCGCTCGACATGGCCTATGTGGCGGCGGGCCGGTTCGACGGCTATTGGGAGCGCGATCTCAACCGCTGGGACCTGGCGGCCGGAATCCTGCTGATCACCGAGGCGGGCGGCAAGGTGACCGACGCCGACGGGGGCGAGGACGTGCTGGGCGCAGGCTCGGTCTGCACGGCCAATCTCGAACTGCACCCACTGCTGCTGGAACGCCTGCGCGCCGCCGCCTGAGGCTGCGCCCATCCCGGCTTGACGCAACCGTCACAAGCGGCGGCTAAATCGGGGGCATGAGCGCCCTCACCCGTCGCGCCTTTACGGCGTCCGCCCCCCTGGCTCTGGCCGCCTTCGCCCGTCCAGGCGTGGCCCAGCCGTCCCGAACCCGCCCCCTGGTTATCGCCCATCGCGGCGCCAGCGGCGAGCGGCCCGAGCACACGCTTGCGGCCTATCAGCGGGCCATCGATCAGGGCGCCGACTTCATCGAGCCCGACCTGGTGATGACGCGGGACGGGGTGCTGGTGGCCCGGCACGAGAATGAAATCTCCGGCACCACCGACGTGGCTGATCGTCCGGACTTCGCCGACCGGCGCACGGAACGGCTCATCGATGGGGTCAAGGCGGCGGGCTGGTTCACCGAGGACTTCACCCTGGCCGAGCTGAAAACCCTGCGGGCCCGCGAGCGCCTGCCGGACCTGCGGCCGGCCAGCGCCGCCTTTGACGGCCAGCAGACCATCCCGACCTTCCAGGAGGTGGTCGATCTCGCCGATGCCGAGAGCCGGCGGACCGGCCGGACCATCGGGACCTATCCCGAGATGAAGCATCCCACCTACTTCGAGGCCCGCGGCCTGCCCATGGGGACGAGCCTGGCCGCCGCCCTGCGCGACAATGGCCTGGACCAGCGGGACGCCCCGGTCTTCGTCCAGTGCTTTGAGCCCAAGCCCCTGCGCGCCTTCCGGGGGATCAGCGCGGCGCCGACGGTCATGCTGGTCGGCGCGGGGCGCCTGTCTGACAGCCTGCTGGCCGAGGTGGCGGAGTTCGCCGATGGACTGGGTCCGGAGCTCAGGATGGTGCTGGACGTCGCCGCCCCGGGCCTCCCCGCCACCGGCCTGATCGCCAGAGCCCAGGCCGCGGGGATGAAGGTCCACCCCTGGACCGTCCGCTCAGAGAACAGCTTCCTGCCCGCCGCCCTGCGCCAAGGTGAGGATCCGGCGGGACATGGGGACGCCGCCAGCCTGCTTCGCGCCGTCTTTGGCGCGGGCGCCGATGGCGTCTTCACCGACTTTCCAGAGCTGGCGGTTAAGGTTCGCCAGGAAATGTTCGGCGCCTAGATTGGCCGGCCTTTGGGCTTAGGCCGCCTGGCCGAACTGCAAGGCGACGAGCCGGGCGTAAAGCCCCCCCTGGGCTGCGAGCGCCGCATGGGTCCCCTGCTCGACCACCTGCCCCTGGTCCATGACCACGATCCGGTCGGCCTTGAGAACCGTAGCCAGCCGGTGGGCGATCACCAGGGTGGTGCGCCCCGTCATGGCCTCGTCGAGGGCCGCCTGCACCAGCCGCTCGTTTTCGGCGTCCAGAGCGCTGGTGGCCTCGTCCAGCAGCAGAATAGGCGCCTGTCGGATCAGGGCCCGCGCAATGGCCAGCCGCTGGCGTTGACCGCCAGACAGGGAGCGGGCCCGATCCCCGAGAGGGGTCTGGAAACCCTCAGGCAGGGCCTCGATGAAGCCGCGCGCCTGGGCGGCCTGGGCGGCGGCCAGGATGTCTTCAGGCTGGGCGTCCGGGCGGCCGAAAGCGATATTGTCGGCCGCCGAGCCTGAGAACAGCGGCGAGTCCTGGGCCACCAGGGCCATACGCTCGCGAACCTCCCGCGGATCAGCCCGACGAAGATCGGTCCCGTCGAGTCGGACGATCCCCTGGTCGGGGTCATAGAAGCGCAGCAGCAGGCGGAACACCGTGCTCTTGCCTGCGCCGGACGGCCCCACCAGGGCCACCCGCTCGCCCGGCGCGATGCTGAGGGTGAAGTTCCGCAGGGCCGCCGCGTCGGGGCGGCCGGGATAGGCGAAGGTGACGTTCTCGAAGGCCACCGCCCCCTTGGAGGGCAGGGGCAGGATGGCCGGGCTGGCGGGGGCGGCGATCCCCGGCCGGG